>MDTG01159105.1_pt1 | contig 11395 bp, 9 predicted proteins | sample 811421 | NCBI WGS metagenome assembly MDTG01 (sample SAMN05326645, study PRJNA326480) | marine metagenome | isolation source: seawater | place: Pacific Ocean: South East | collected 2011
CCTGAAGCGGGCGCGCGAGGCCGGGATCGATCCTGCGAAGACGACGACCGAGGATGGCCGCATCCTCGCGGACGTGATCGACGAGCAGGCGGCGGCCTACGGGCGGCTCGTGGCCGCGAAGGACGCCGATGCCCGCAAGTCGGAAGAGACGAAGGAGAAGAACCAGAAACTCGCCGACGAGATTGCGACCTACAAGGGCGAGATCTCCGCGCTCTTCGACAACCTCAAGCCCGGCGGAGACGGCATCGCGGGGTTCTGGGATGATCTTACGAGCATGATCCTCGACAAGCTCTGGACGCTCGCTTTCGACCCCGTCTGGAATTACCTCGCGCAGCTCATGCAAAGCATGTTCTCCGGGCTTGGCGGTGGGTCGGGTCTGTTGAGCGTGGGCGCGAGCGTCCTCGGTATTGGCGGCAAGGCCGACGGTGGCGAGATCGATGGCTATGCCGGGGGCGGTGCCCTGGCGCGCCCGCGTCGGGCGGCGGGGCAGCTCACCGGGACTGGCGGGAAGCGGCAGGACAACCTGCTGTTCTGGGGCTCCAAGGGCGAGTTCATGCAACCCGCCGCCGCGGTCGACTTCTACGGGGTGGAGTTCATGGAGGCGATCCGCAATCGCCGCCTGCCGAAGTTCGCCACCGGCGGCTCGCTTGGCGGCGGCGCGGCCCCGGGCAGGCCGGGCGCGTTCCAGTTCAACCAGCAGATCATCGACAAGGTGGGGGTGAAGGTGACCTCGGAAGAGCAGACCTTGCCGGACGGCTCGCGGCTGCAGCGGCTCGAGCTTTCCGAGGCCGTGAACGAGGCCATGACCACCCCGGGCGGCGCGGCCAACCGCACGCTGCGTCGGCGAGGGTTCACGCAACCGAGGGCGCGCCGATGAGGATTCCGACGTTCCCGCCCGAGCTTCCCCGGCCGCAGGTCTCTGGCTTCCGCCGGCAGCGGTCGGATCCGCGCCGGCGGCGTACCTTCGACGCGGGCCCGCCTAAGTTTGCCCGGCGCTACTCGGCCGTGCCGGTGACCTTCAGCCTCTCGATGCGGCTTCATGCCTGGCAGGTCGCGCTGTTCGACCGGTTCTACGTCGAGGACTGCGCCGATGGCAGCCTGCCGTTCTACATGCCGGACTACACCGTCGATGGCCTGCCGTTGCTTGATGAGACCGGCGCGATGCTGACCGACGAGGCGGGCGTGCCGCTGCTGTGGTCGAAGGTCATGCTCTGCCTCTGGGGCGAGACGCCCCCGGAGTTCGGAGATCCGAAGATCACCCGGCAAACCGTGACCTTCTCTGTGGTGGAGCTGCCATGACCCGGGCCATCTCGCTGAACGCGCGCCGGAGCCTCGATGCAGCGGCGACGGAAGACTTCTTCGTCGTGCTGCTGGAGATCACGCATCCGAACCTCGCCGCGCCGCTGCGGCTGAGCACCGATCCGACCGAGCGGATCTCGATCGAGCCGTTGGTCTACGGCACCCGCTCCGGCTGGCGTGGCGCCGACCCGGTCGCCGATCACTGGCAGTTCGTCGCGGCGGCGCTGGAGCTGCCGAGCGACCAGGAGGACGTGCCGGCGGCGGTGCGGATCACGCTCGATCTCTTCGACGCGACGCTGCCGGCGCTGCTGCGCAGCTTCGAGACGCGCGCCACGGCGAACATCGCGCTGGTCATGGCCTCGGATCCGGACACGCCCGAGCAGCAGTTCCTCGGGCTCGAGGTGACGGGCGGCACCTACGGCGCGCAGGTGGCGATCTCGGCCTCGCGCAAGCCCATCGAGGAGGAGGGCGCGCCGATGGACATCATCGGCAAGCAGCGCTTCCCGGGGCTCTTCCGGTGAGCCTCTCGGACTTCGTGGGCATCCCCCACGCCGACCTCGGGCGCGACCGGGCGGGCTGCGATTGCTACGGGCTCCTGCGGCTCGTCTACGCCGAGGACCTCGGGATCGCCCTGCCGAGCTTCACCGGCACCTATGCTACCTGCGCCGAGCACGCGCAGATCGCGGCGCTGCTGGCCGGCGAGGCGGCGGCGGGCCCGTGGCAGCCGGTCGAGACGGTCCGACCCTACGACGCGCTGCTCTTCCGGGTGGGGCGCCATGACTGCCACGTCGCCGTGGCGGTCGACCGGGCGCGGATGCTGCACGTCCACGCCCGGTCCCGCGCGGTGATCGTGCCGCGCGCCGATCCCACCTGGCGCGACCGCTTCTCGGGCGCCTTCCGACACGAGGCCCTGCTGTGACCAACGTCCTGATGATGCGCGGCGTCTCGCCCGAGGCGCGCAAGCCCTTCGCCGTGGCCGGCACCGTCACCATCGCCGAGATCGTCGCCACGACGCTGCCGGGGGCAAGCGAGGGGGTGCTGGCGCGCACCCGGGTGGCGATCAGCTACCGCGACCAATACCAGGTCATCCCGCGCGCGTGGTGGGGCAGGGTGCGCCCGCACGAGGGCACCACCGTCATCATCCGCGTGGTCGAGGGCGACCCGGTGAGCATCGGGGCGTGGGTGTCGAGCGCCATCGGCGGGGCCTACTACGCCGCCACCGGTGTGAGCCTCGGCGCCTTCGCGCTCGACGCCATCCTCGTCACCACCGCCATCGCCAGCGTCGCCATCACCTCGGCGCTGATCAACAGCCTGATGCCGCAGCCGCAGGTGCCGAAGGACCAAAAGACCGAGAGCCGCTACAAGATCACCGGATGGCGGAACCAGGTGACGCCGGACGAGCCGGTGCCCTATCCCACGGGGCAGATCCGGGTGGCGCCGGTCTATGCCGCGCAGCCCTTCACCGAGGTTGTGGGCGACTTCCAGTATATACGGGCGCTGTTCCTCTTCGGCTACGGGCGGCTCGACATCTCCGACATCCGCATCGGCGAGACCCCGATCTCGGAGTTCGCCGGCGTCGACATCCAGATCCGCGAGGGCGTCGCGGGCGATGCCCCGGTGACGATCACGCCCGACCAGGTGCTCGAGGAATCGGTGCAGGTGGAGCTTCTGAACCCGCAGCCGCCCATCGACGAGGCCGGGAACGAGATCGACGGCGACCGCGTGGAACAGCCGCATGTCTACACCACGGCCTCGCATGCGACGCAGGCCAGCGTGATCCTGCACTGGCCCAACGGGGCGCATTACAACAAGTCGAGCGGCGATCTCGGCTGGACCGACATGGACGTGCGCATCCGCCAGCGCGCCGCCGGCACCGAGACCTGGTCGGAGGTCACGACCGAGACTTATGTCGCCAAGCAGCGCGAAGCCTTCTTCCGCCAGATCACCTGGACGCTGCCGAGCCGGGGCACCTGGGAGATCGAGGTCACCAACCTCACGCCGCGCGACAACGGCACGAAGCGGAACAACCGGGTCTTCCTCGCCGCCGTCCAGTCGATCCGGCCGGAGTATCCGGTCAACTTCGACAAGCCGGTGGCGCTGGCCTCGGTGCGCATCAAGGCGACCTACGAGCTCAACGGCACGCTCGACAAGCTGAACGCGCTGGTGCGCCGCTACGTGCCGGTCTGGGACGGCGAGGCGTGGGGCGAGGGGCTGTCGCGCAACGCGGCCTCGGCCTATGTCCATGCGCTGCAGGGCAACCACCACCCGTTCCCGGTGGACGACGCCGGCATCGACTGGGACCAGATGGCCGACTGGTGGGACTACTGCGACGCCAAGGGGCTGACCTACGACGCCGACCACCGCAGCCAGACGAGCTTGCGCGAGATGCTGGCGAAGATCGCCATGGCGGGCCGCGCCTCGCCGCGCCACGACGGCGCGCGCTGGGGTGTGGTCATCGACCGCCCGCAGGACGAGGTGGCCGACCACATCAGTCCGCGCAACTCCTGGGACTTCGAAGGGTCGCGCGACTACATCGACCCGCCCGACGCGGTGCGCGTCAAGTTCCTCGACGAGACCGACGGTTACGCCGACGCCGAGATCATCGTGCCGTGGCCGGATCACGCGGGCCCGGTGAACCTGATCGAAGAGTGGGAGGTGCCCGGCAAGACGCATCCCGACGCGGTGGCGCGCGAGGTCCACCGGCGGATGCTCGAGATCATTCACCGCCGCGACCGCTTCACCGTGATGCAGGAGGGCCCGCTGCGCTCGGCCACGCGCGGCGACAAGGTGCTGCTCAGCCACGACGTGCTGTCCTCGGTGCAGGTGGCGGGCCGGGTGCTGTCTGTCGACGGGCCTTACGTGTTCCTCGACGAGATGCTGCGCTTCGAGGAGGGCGCGCAGCACGCGATCCGCTACCTCGCCTATGACGCCGAGGACCCCGTGGGCGACAGCGCGCTCGTGACCGTCTTCCCGGTGCCGGGGCAGCCGCGCGGCCTGCGTGTCGCGGGCGGGGCCCCGCCGCCGGTGGGGGCGGTCGTGCTGTTCGGACCCGCCGGCACCGAGACCGTCCCCTGCCGGGTGCTCGAGATCGAGGCGGCGGAGGACTTCGCGGTGCGGCTCACGCTCACCAACGACGCGGAGGAGATCGACGCGCTGACCGATGCCTACGTGCCCGCCGAATGGGACCCGATCATCGGCACCGCGATTACCGTGGACCTCACGCCCTCGGCGCCGCGGTTCGCCGGCATCGCGACCATCGCCGAGGAGAGCCTGTTCGGCAGCCCGGCGCGGACCCTGCGGGTGGGCGTCGCCAGCGACCCGGGCGACCTGGTGCCGATCGGCAGCATCGAGGTCGACCACCGGCTCTACGGGGCCGGGGCGTGGACCACCGAGACCATCACGGGCAGCGCGGGCTCGGTCGACATCACCGGCTACCAGCTCGACGACTCGGTCGAGCTGCGGCTGGTGGCCTACACCCGGTCGGGCACCGCTGGGGCCTATTCCGCCACGCTCGACTACCTCGTCGGGGCGGACTCGGTGGATCTCGCCGGGACGCCCGACACCGGCTCGATCTCGGCGGTGGCCGACCTCGGCCGGGCGGTGCTCGAGATCGCCGTCGCGGATGCCTACACGGACGAGCTGCGGATATTCCGCACGGCCTTCGGCGACACGCTCGACACCGAGACGGACGAGATCGGCACCATCGCGGTCGGGCGCAACGCCTCGGTCACCTACGTGGACGGCGACGCCACCCGGACCAACCTGCTTGCCGGCGGCAGCTTCAACGACGCAGGCCCGTGGACGGCGGGCGGTGGCTGGGCCATCGCCAACGGCGCGGCCACCCACACCGCCGGGGCGGCCAGCACGCTCTCGCAGGCCGTCGCGCTCACCGCCGGCAAGACGTATCGCGGCGCGCTCACCGTCTCGGGCCGCACGGCGGGCAGCGTCACGGTGCAGCTGACCGGCGGCACCACTGTCGCCACCTCCGCCATCGACGAGAACGGGCTGGCCCTGTTCTCGCTCGATGCCGTGACCGGCAACGACACGGTCGAGATCGTCGCCACTTCCGACTTCGACGGGTCGATCGAGGAGGCGCAGATCTACGAGGAGAGCGCCGCCTGCGCACCGCAGGGCACCCACGCCTACCGCTTCGCGGCGGTCAATTCCGACGACGTCGCCAGCGCGATCTCCTCGGCCATCACTGCAACCATCATCTGAGGTAAATCCCATGGCAGATGGAATCCGCGTGCCCGACAAGGGCGCGCTCTCTTCGGCTGACTCGCTTCTGGCAGTCTACAATGGCACGACAGGGCTGCTGTCCACGAGCGCGCTCGGGACGGTGCTCGCCGCCGCAGGTATTCTCGCGCCGGTCACGGTGACCGACGCGCTCGGCAACCGTGTCACCGCGCTCGAGGGCACGGTGATCGCCGGCGGCAGTCCGACGGCGGGCGGGCCGGTTGAGGTGGTTGCCACCAGCAACGTCACGCGCTCTGGCGAGCAGACCATCGACGGGGTCACGACCAGCGCTTCGCGGGTGCTGCTGGTGGGGCAGACGGCCCCTGCCGAGAACGGGATCTGGGTGACGGCCTCCGGGGCATGGGCGCGCGCCACCGACATGGACGAAGGGGCCGAGGTGCAGGGCACCTACGTCTACGTTGCTGGCGGAACCGTTGGGCGTAGCAAGACCTATTTCACCGGGTCCGAGGTCACGACCATCGGCACCGACCCGATCACCTTCACTGAGGCGCGGAACGGCAATTTCCTGCTTGATGAGCTGGACGCCAAGCTTGCCTCTGACGAGAACCTCGCCGACCTTGACGATCCGGACGAAGCTCGGGTGAACATCCTCGCGGCTGACCTGAACGCCCCCATACCGACGCTGAACGCCACCGGCACCGGCGACGTGATGACCGCGAGTGCCCCGGCGGGCATGACGGGCTATGCCAACGGGCAGGAATTCCTGGTCTATCCGAGCGGCGCAAACACGGGCGCCGATCCGACGCTCGATATCGGCGGCTTCGGGCCGCTGCCCTTCAAGGATGAGGGCGGCGGGGATCTCGTGGCCGATGACCTTTCCGGTGGGCGTCCCTACCTGGTGCGCGTCTCCGGGGCGGCCGACCAGTTCAATATCCTAACGCGTGGCTATAACCGGCCGCTGGTGGATGGTCTGGCCGGGAAGGCTGCGAAGTTCACGCCCATCGTCTCGGTCTCGTCGTCCGGCGGCACAGCCGACGCGCAAACCGCTTCTGCACCGAGCGGCTACGACGCTTATATCGACGGGCAAGTCGTGCTCTGGCTGCCGAACGACACGAACACCGCCGCCGATCCGACTCTCGACATTGGCGGCCTTGGCCCCCTTGCTGTGCGCCGCGCAGACGGCACAGCCGTAGAGCCAGGAGAGATCGTGGACGGCACATTCCACGAGATCCGCAAATCCGGCTCTTACTGGCGCATCCTGTCCGCGGGGCTGACGCTGCCGCAGGTGCGCGAGGATCTTACCGAGTTCTCGCGGGATCTGGACGCGGCGATCCCGAATTTCGCGGACTGGTATCGCTTCGAGGGTGCGACGACGGAGTTCACCCAGATCATGGGTAACTACAACGTGCCCGCCGTCTCGTGGGACAGCGACAGTCAGGGGGATTTCGTGCGCGTGCCCCGTGAGGTGATCGGTAGCAATTACTATTCCGGCGGTGCAACCATTCTGAGCAGCTACTCCAATGGCCGGTTTCTGATCCGCCAGATGGATGCCAGCGGCACGGAGATCCGCGATCTATCGGATGGCAACGGCGATTACCGGGAGGAGCAGACCTTTCCGGCCGATATCTCGGACACCGAGCCTTACCGCATGAGCGTGATCGGCAAGGTGATCGCGGACGACTGCACGGAAATCCGCATGTATGTGCAGGGATTCGGCGCGGGCGGCACCAACGTTGTCGGCTTCCCGTGGTTGACGGCGAAAGGGCGGGCAGAGCGGTTTTCGGCCCGTACGCCAGCACTCATGAGTGAAGGCAAGATGGCCTATGTCTCCACGTCAGGCAACATCGCGAACGTCGGCACGATCCCGACGCGCGCCTTCCCGACGATGAAACAGGCGCTCGCCTCCGGGGCCAGCACCATCATCCTGCGCGACGGCATCTACGATGCGGCTGACATGGAGATCGACGGCAACCTGTTTGGCAAGGTCAGGATCATCGCCGAGAACGACGCCAAGCCGATCATTCGCGGCGGTGTGGAGGTTACCGGGTTCACGGCTGTCTCGGGGCGCACGAACGTCTACCAGGCGGCCTGCACGACCGAGCCCTACATGAATGACGTGTCAGATCCGGCGGGGTTCGTCTTCGTCCAGGAAGAGCCGTGGAGCGCGATCACGCTGGCAGAGCGTCACCCGGCGCATCGCGGGCGTTCGCACCGCTGCCCGCACTACCCGCTCTACGCCGGGCCGACCGATATGGACTCGCTTGAGGCCGCGACGGAGTTCTCGTGGTGGTGGAGCGGTGACGTGCTCTACGTCAACGCGCCGACCGGCGTTGACGCCCTGAGCATGACCGTCGTTGTTCCGCAGGGAACCGGCTACGTTAACCGGCATCCTTGGAACCAGATCGAGATGCAGGGCCTCACCTTCGAGTTCATGGGTCTCGTGATGAATGACTGCAGCCGGTATCTGCTGGAGGGTGTCACGGTGATCGGCGCCCCGACGGACGGGCTGTCGCTGGATTACACCTGTGGCGTCGATCGCTTCTGCACGGTCATCGGGTCGAGCAACGACAATTGGAACATCCACGGGAACGTGGACGGCTCGACCGACGCCACTGGCCGACCCTCGCTCGATAACTTCCAGGTCAGCGAGGAAATGTGTTCGATCCTGGCATGGGATGACGGTCACTCGGCGCACGAGCGGTCTGCCGTTACGCTGCGGGGCGGGATCATAGAACTGTGCGGATCGACGGCTTGCGCGCCAGCAAGTGGGGCCGAAGTGACGGCGTATCACGTGACGATTGCAGATAACGGTTGGCGCTCCGATGCCGAGCAATCCGGGGTGGCGGTCCTCAACGGCCCAGAAGACGACGGCGAAGGCACGATCTTCGAGGGCCACAACCTGATCCTGCGCGGCAACCCTCGCGGGGTGAGCTGCTTTGGTGGCACGGGAGAGCAGAAGGCTACGCTCTACAACTGCATGACATTCGACTGCTCCGAGGCTGCGCTCTACGCGATCCCCGGCGGGCGGATCGACAGCTACGGTCTGGTAGACAGCGGCTCGACAGCCCGCACGGCAGGTCTCGGTACGATCAACGACAACTGATGATTTGCCACCACCGATGGAGCCGGGACGATCACGTCCGACAACGGGACGCTGGTGACGTGACCCGCTGACGGCGCGGTCCGTGACAGCCTCAAGGCAGCGCGGGAAATCTCCGCGCTGCTCAAATTCTGACCCGCTCAGGCGGGCTCATCTGATGGGGGCAGGATGAAGCACCTGACAACCTGGCTAGGCGAGAACGTCTGGATGCTCGCCGCGGTAATCGGCGGCATCCTCGTCTCGATCCTCACAAGCGAAGAACAGACCTTCCGGATGGCGGTGGCGCGGGTCATCTCGGGCCTCTTCTGTGCCACCGTGTTCCCGGGCCCGGTGCTCGACGTGCTCGGCCGTGATCCGGCGGTCTACGGCAATGCGGTGGCGGGCCTCTTGGCGATGACCGGCTATGCGATCGCCAAGAGCCTTGCCGGCCTCACCGGGCGCCAGCTCGCCGAGTGGGTCGCCATCGTGATCGGGAGGAAGAAATGACCCGTCCTGACGTCTCCAACCGCACCCTCGGCGTCATGCTGATCGTCAGCTGGCTGGCGCTGCTGCTGTTCCAGCCGCTCACCGAGGCCTGGGACGACCGGCCATCGCAACGCCCGTGGATCGACGTGTCGCTGCAGCTCGACGGCGACCGTGTCCTCTACACGCGGATGATCAAGCGCGTCCTGCGTGGCGACTGGACGGCCCGCGTGCAGATCTCGACTGGGGAGGGCTGGCGCACGGTCTGCGATGACAGCGGCGCGTGGACCTACCGCCCGGAAACCTCGGGCACCCTCGGCATGAGCTTCGACCGTTTCACCGGCGGCTGTCCGCAGCCCTCGGGCGCGCACCGCGTCTGCGTCGATTACGTCATGGAAGACCTGCGCGGCCGGCGCCGGATATTCGGGCCGTTCTGCTCAGAGGGCACCGGCGGCAGCTGACGCCACCCACCAACACCTCCTTCACCGCCTGGCCGCCGCGCCGGGCCCTTCTGCATGGGAGAACGTCATGCGCGACATTTCCGAAATCATCGTCCACGCCACCGCCACCCGCGCCGACTGGATGGAAGGCTATCCGACCGGCGCCAAGGTGGCCGAGGTCAAGCGCTGGCACGTCGAGGACAATGGCTGGTCCGACATCGGCTACCATTTCCTCATCGACCGCGACGGCACGGTGGCAGAGGGCCGCCCTGTGGAGCGGATCGGGGCGCACGTCCGGGGTCACAACACCGGGACCATCGGCGTCTCTCTGTTCGGCGGCCATGGCAGCGCCGAGACGGACGCCTTCAGCGATCACTTCACCGAGGCGCAGGACGCCGCGCTGCGCGAGCTGCTGGCCCAGCTGGACAGCAGCTACGGGCCGGGCCTGAAGATCAGCGGGCACAACGAGTATGCGGCCAAGGCCTGCCCCGGTTTCAACGTCGGCAAGTGGCTGGCCGGCGCGCTGCGGCCGGTGGAGGCCGACCCGGCGACCGACCCCGACTATACCGCCGCGACGAAGCTCCGCTGGCGCCTCGCCGAGATCCGCGACACCGCAGAGCGCGCCTTGGCCGGCGAATGACCTTCCCCATCACCGACTGGCGCTTGGCGCTGGTCCTCTCTGCCGCCGCGTGCGGCCTATCGAAAGGACACGACCATGTGGACCGAACTTCTGGACGCGGCGACGCCCGCGCTTGTGGCGCTGATCGGCGCGGTGCTGACCTTCATCATCAACCGGGCCGCCGGTGCCTTCGAGGCCGCGACCGGCATGGCAATCGAGCGTGACGCCCGCGATGCGCTGCACTCGGCGCTGAAATCCGGCGTGGAGGCCGCGCTGCGCGACGGGCCCAATGCCGGGCTCGAGGTGATCAAGGCGCAGGCCGTGATGCACGCGAAGGAGAGCGTGCCCGATGCGATCCGCATTCTGGTGCCCGGGGATGGCGTGCTGGATCGGCTGGCCGTCCGCTACTACCGCGAGGCGATGGAGCGGATAGCCGTGGGGGTCCCGGCCTAACAAGATCCGCCGGCGCGGTGTCGGCGGTGGGTGGGCCGGGCCGCCAGCATTAGACTTTTCCCGGCCCCCATATCCGAACCGGATCGCAGAGCCAGCTGCCTGCTGGTGGCTCGTCTGCCCCCAGCTCTCGCGCTTTGGTCCGCGCGGAGGCTCATCTGATGGCGCTGTCCGGCGCGATGCTGAGAGATTTACCGTTTCTAAATGGGTGTTCTACCGTCCGTTGGGTGTAAGAGGTGCCAACATGAATCTAGTTTCTTCTCTCGCGACTCTTCGCGGCGCGCGCCCGTCGCGCCTTTCGGTTTTCATTTTTGGTTTTGGTATGGGCGCGCTTGCCATCAGCCTGTTGGGGCTGACTGCTTACTGACGATGGCCGTTCTTTTGGGCGGGATGAGATGAAGGGGGCAAGCGGACTCGGTGGTCGCGAGATTGTGTTCTCGTGGAGGTGACGCTCCATTTGTTCGTAGGCGAATTCAGTAGGGTCAGAGTTCGATCCGCGATCAAAGTGCTGAAGAACGAGTCCGGCAATGGTGCCCATCGCGCCTACGAAAGCTATGCCTATTGAAACCCAATCTCTTAGAAGCATCGCGCCGCGGCGGTCATCCTTCTCTAGACGGGCAATCGATCGCTTTGATGTGGAGGTCCTATTTGCGACATCCTTGGCTTCCGCGATGAGAGCGATTTTTGAGTGACGCGGTATATCTGGATCGAGGATGTATGCAACCGTGTGGCTTTGTTGCGCAAAGGGCGCGAAGCCCGAACCTCCCCTTTCCCCGGACGCACTTATCCCACGGGCTCCGTGACAGGTATGCCGAGCGCGGTGTAGCC
>MDTG01168079.1_pt1 | contig 11395 bp, 9 predicted proteins | sample 811421 | NCBI WGS metagenome assembly MDTG01 (sample SAMN05326645, study PRJNA326480) | marine metagenome | isolation source: seawater | place: Pacific Ocean: South East | collected 2011
ATGCCACGAAGATATAGTGGCTCTCGATTCGCTTTAGCTATCCTTGTCCTAATATCAGTTACTCTTATTTCCTTAGATGCTCGAGGGTACGCACCAGTTGGGAATCTTAAAAAAGCTGGAATAGTTATTGTTCAGCCGTTTCGGTCCTTAGCCCGTATCGTATTTAGCCCGGTCGGAGATGCGTGGGAATCTCTATCTAACGGGGATGATCTAGAACGTGAAAATGCCTTGCTGAGAACGCAACTAGATGACCTGCTAAGTTATCGCATAGCGAATGAAGGAGCAGTGAATGACCTTGAAGCGCTGCGAACACAGCTGGGATTACAGGGGCTCGGGGGTCATGAGACTGTAGTCGCAGAAGTAACGGCCGGATCAGTTTCGAATTTTGATCCGTACATTCTTGAAATCAATAAAGGGACACAAAGCGGGATTAGGGAAGGGATGCCGGTTATTTCGACTGGTGGCCTGATAGGAAGAATCGAAAATCCAGGACTTCGAGATTCCCGCGTTCGTCTAATCACCGACCCAACAGTCAATATAGGTGTTCTCGCTATAGGCACAAAGGAAATCGGGATCCTTAGCGGCAATGGGGTTGATCAGCCCATGCGGGTAATAGATGGAATTCCGATATCAGCTCCGGTAGAAGTGGGGAGCATTCTAGTCACTAGCGGATTGGATAGGAGTCCGTATCCGGAAGGTTTTGCTGTCGGGTCAGTGGTCGAGACTTTGGCAGATGAAGTTAATCTTGAGAAAGAGCTACTGGTTGAACCTACTGGAGAAATGGACAATCTCGATTTTGTGACGGTCGTTCTATACCAGCCCTCAAACTTGGAGTGAATGTATGGGCATAGCGTTAATAAGGAATTTCGTTGTTCTTTTGGTTCTTCTTGTGCTCCAATTAGAGCTGTTCTCTTCTTTGCGACTCTTTGGAGTCATGCCGGAATTATTGCTAGCCGCTGCTATAGCTGCTGGTTGGTATGGCGGCCCATTAGGCGGTGCGATAATTGGATTTTCAAGTGGACTATTTTACGACTTTTATCTCGCTACCCCTTTAGGGTTAAACGCTCTAACGTACGCGATAATTGGATATCTCTTAGGCCAAATAGCTACCTTTTTGTCCGATGAGGCTGAGTGGGTCATTCGGATAACAATCTCAGTAGCGTCAGTAACTTTAGGGCTAACCTTGTTTGTGATTTTTGGCGAGCTTATAGCGGAGCCAAATTTGTACAATCGCAACTTTGGAAAAATATTAGTTATCTCAAGCCTTTATACAGGTGTACTCTTGTTTCCAATCCACTACATGATTGCTTGGGCATTCGGAAGTGACCGGATTACCCCCTCAGGGTTTGAACGGAGATTGGGGTAGTAATGATTTCAGATATGCAGGGCAATGAATAGGACCAGAAATATAGACCGATCGAGACGATTGCGTCTAGGGATATTGGGCGCAGTAGCTATTTCGTTATTTATCCCTCTTATAGCAAGACTTTGGTACTTGCAGATTCTAAACGAAACTGAATTCATCGAACGTGTGCAAGATAACACGACAGAGGAAATTATTGAGAAGGCGCCTAGAGGAAGGATACTAGATATAAGCGGACGGATTCTTGTCGATAATAGGAAATCTATTGTGGTCACTATCGACAAAGAAGAAATGGCATCTGTCCGGTCATCAAAGTTAGATGACCTTTTTTTCGACCTGGCGAAAGAAATAAGCCTTTCAGGAAAATTAACCAAGGTGGCTCAAATTGAAGGCGCATACAAATCAGAGCGATATGGGCCCTTTGCCAAAGTCCCTGTGGTCTCTGACATTTCCAAAGAACTGCAAGTTTACCTTGCCGAGTATTCGTATAAATGGCCAGGGGTTGGGACCACGGTCGTTACCGTTCGCGATTACCCATACGGCACTTTGGCAGCTCATCTATTGGGATATGTGGGGAGTTTAAGCGAAGATGAAATTGGACAGGTGCAAAATGCGGAGAAAACGTATCTTGCTAATGATGAAATTGGGAAAGCAGGTATTGAACTATTTTACGAGAACGCTTTACGAGGTACCCCGGGAAGAAAAACTGTCATTGTCGATAAATTTAACAACATCCTAGATGTTGTAGAAGAGATACCTGCAAGAGCAGGAAGCGATGTCCAATTAACGATCGATATCGATCTTCAAGCAATGGCAGAAGACTACCTTAAGGAAGGTCTTGATACCGCTCGCCAGCAACCAACTAAATTTGAAGAAGAAGGGGTGATTATCTACACAGCTCCAGCAGGTGCGATGATTGTAATGAATCCACAGGATGGGTCCGTTCTTGCTATGGCATCGTACCCTACATATGATCCAGAGTTGTTCGTCTCAGGCATCAGCCAGAGCGAGTTTGATGATCTTATTGATCCCGGAAATAGCCTTCCACTCCTTAATAGGGCTATCCAAGGAACGTACCCTCCCGGATCAACTTTTAAGCCATTTACTGCCTATGCGGCTTTAGATACTGGGCTAATCGGATCAAGGGGGATACTAGGCGTCAATTCAATGTACTTAGACGAAGGGGTGTTCACCATCCCAACTTGTGAAGGTGGTACATGCGAATTTCAAAATGCAGGTGGAGCACCTAACGGTGAAGTGGACCTTCGGCTAGCGCTGACCTACTCTTCCGATGTCTACTTCTATAATTTAGCGACGCATTTTGATATTCTGCCAGGTTTTGATTTGGAATCTCCACAAGTAGCGGCAGAGTACTTCGGGTTTGGTTCCCCAAGCGGCATCACTTTAGCAAACGAAAATGGCGGCAGGATTCCCACTCCAGATTCTCGCCGAGAAGCGTATAGGCAAAACCCAGAAGCATTCTTGACCGATAAATGGCTTACAGGCGACACTCTCAATACATCAATAGGTCAAGGAGATGTCCTAGCTACGCCATTGCAGATCGCAAATGCTTATAGCGCTCTAATAAATGGGGGCACACTATTTGCTCCAAATATTGGTCTTCGGACTATAAACCCAATCACCGGTGAAACCGAAATTGCTTTCCAACCGCGGATAACCCGAGAATTGTACCTCCCTGACCCAATTATCAGGCCAATTATAGACGGCCTTGCGGGGGTGACTACATGGCGTAGGAGCGACAATGGGCAAGAGGGAACTGCTTATTCAGCATTTCTCAATTTTCCGCATGAGGATTGGCCGGTTTCGGGGAAGACAGGTACGTCTGAAAAGCAGAGTTTAGAGGCGCTTATTGCTGACTATGCCCTTTTTGTAGGGTGGGGTCCAAACCCTGAACCGGAATATGTTGCTGTAGTAATTTTGGAGGAAGCCGGTTTCGGTGGGGCAGTAGCTGCTCCAATCGTTAGACGATACTTTGAACAGGTTGCATATGGTATTGTGCCGCGCCACCTAAGTATTGAAGAAGCAGATGACCTAGCTCGTCAACAAGCACAAGAACTCACTGATACTTCGGCCGAAATCGAGGCTATCGCAGACACTAGTAGTATCGGATCAGGGGGTTAACGTGAGCGACCTTGGTTGGCAGAGAAGGAGAACGTCATTAAATCCGAGTGGAAGCCCTATTTCTCCATGGCTTCACATTGATCTAGCATTAATTTTAAGTTGTTTGGCTCTTGGTGTCACAGGAGTGTTGATGGTTTATAGCGCAACGAGAGGCAGCGACCCAACGATGTATGACAAGAGCTTTATGTCACGGCATACATTGTTCCTAGTCGTAGGAACACTTCTTATGCTAATAACTTCGTCGATACCTTATAGGCGTCTTCGAGACCTAGTCCCCATAGTTTTTTGGGGCTCGGCTCTCTTGCTCCTGCTCGTTTTAACCCCACTTGGTGTGGAACGAAACGGAACACGAGCCTGGTTCGAATTCGGTCAATTCCAGTTGCAGCCTTCAGAGTTTTGTAAAGTTGCCTTTATTTTCGCCTTAGCTAGCTACCTTGAACGCTTCAATGGGTACCTAAATCAAAAAGCTATCGTGAATGCACTGTTTCTCGCTGCGATTCCTCTAGGTCTGATTCTTCTAGAAACAGACGTAGGGTCAGCGCTAGTGTTCATCGCTATCACTATGGGTATGTTGCTAGTAGCTGGAGCTCAAACTCGCCATATTCTCTTTATGACAGTGGCAGGTGTTCTGGGAATCATTGTTATTTGGAGTACGGGGTTGCTTCAGCAATACCAAAGAGACAGGTTGACATCATTTATCGATCCAGCCTCGAGCCAAACAGAAGCAGCGTACCAGCAAACACAAGCACAAATCGCTATTGGATCCGGAGGACTTCGAGGCCAAGGTTTTGGGGAGGGCCAGCAAACACGCGGTGAATTCGTCCCAGAACAGCACACGGATTTCCTCTTTTCAGTAGTTGGAGAAGAGGTAGGTTTCATTGGGGCTATTGCTGTGCTATGCCTATTCGGTGTTGTGATTTGGCGTGTCTGGAGAACAGCAAAGAAATCAGCTGACCTTCTGGGAACTCTAATATGCGTTGGGGTTTTAACAATGATAGTTTTTCAAATGTTCCAATCCATCGGGATGACACTAGGGATCATGCCTATTACAGGGATTCCCTTGCCTTTCGTTTCCTATGGAGGGTCATCTAGCATTACGAGCTTTGTCGCAGTCGGCTTAGTCTTGAATGTCCATATGCGTAGGTATGAGGTTGTCAGGTGAGGGATAGAGTATCCTTGGAAACCGACGTTAAAAAGGTGCGTTCTTAGGATGAGCTCTATCTGGCCCGAAATAGAAGATCTGCTTCTCGACGTTGAGAAGCCGGCTCGTTATATAGGACTTGAGAAAGGGGCTATCGAACCTGATCATGACCCTCAAAACGTAGCTTGGCTTTTAACTTACCCTGACGTGTATGAAGTTGGTTTCCCAAATCAAGGGCTGCAGATACTCTATGAGATTATAAATGAATCAACTATTGGCGAAGCAGAACGAGCCTATGCGCCGTGGCTTGATTTAGAGGAAGCAATGCGAGCGAGGCACATACCACTCTTTAGTGTCGATACGCACCGTCCAGCTAACGAGTTCGATGTTTTGGCATTCAACCTATCCTCAGAACTCGTCTATACGAATGTCTTAAACTGCATAGATTTGGCAGGAGTGCCTTTGCGAGCGGACGACAGAAGTGTAGATGACCTTTTGGTTGGGGCAGGAGGGCACTGTACTTACAACCCAGAACCATTGGCTGCGTTTGTTGACTTCTTTGTATTAGGTGATGGTGAGGAAGTTGTGTCAGAGCTGACTTCTACCATTCACCAATGGAAAAGCGAAGACGTCCATCTGAGGGATAGAGACAAACTGCTCGAAAAACTATCACAAATTGAAGGGGTTTACGTACCTCGCCTGTATAACCCAACAAAAGATAAGAACGGGTTTCAGCGCCTAGAGCCTCGACATGACAACATTCCGAAACTGATAGAAAAGCGCACGATATCTAGCTTAGAAGAATGGCCATATCCGAAAAATCAGCTCGTTCCGATTTCCGAAGTCGTTCACGACCGACTAAACGTCGAAGTGTTTCGAGGATGCACAAGAGGATGCAGATTCTGCCAAGCTGGAATGATTACTCGACCAGTTAGAGAGCGGTCACTTGACCAAGTTCGAACCATGGTATCTGCAGGTCTTCAAAGAACCGGATACGACCAGGTTGCATTAACCTCGTTATCAACAGCCGACTTTAGCCATATTGAGAAAGCGGTTGCTGCTGTCGGAGACGACTCTTTGTCATGTGGTCAGACGAGCGTATCCTTGCCCTCTCTACGCGTAGATGCATTTACTGTAGGAATAGCATCCACGATTCAAGGTGGGAAACGCTCAGGCTTAACTTTTGCTCCTGAGGCAGGTACTTGGCGCATGCGGCAAGTCATTAATAAGTTGATCACTGAAGAAGACCTCTACGGGGCTGTTGAATCAGCATTCTCACAAGGGTGGCGAAGGGTAAAGCTTTATTTCCTGATTGGTTTACCAACTGAAACAGACGAAGACACACTTGGGATAGCGAGCTTAGCGAAGAATTGTGTCGACATTGGGAAAAAATACAACAAACAAGCCTCGGTCACTGTAAGCGTTGGAGGTTTTGTGCCTAAACCCTTTACGCCTTTCCAATGGTTCGGACAAAATACTATTGAGGAGCTACAGAGAAAGATAAACCTATTAAAAGATGCTACGAGTCGCATGAGAGGGGTTCAATTGAAATGGCATGACCCCAAAGCCACGTTAATTGAAGGCATCCTAAGTAGAGGTGACCGGGAACTCAGTGACCTTATCGAAGAGGTCTGGAGATCAGGTGGGACCTTTCAAGAGTGGAGCGAACATTTCGATTTAAGCCGCTGGCTCACATCAATGGACGACCTAGGTCTCTCAGTTGAAAGTTATGCCTACCGACATCGTGATAAATCTGAACCATTGCCTTGGGACCATCTCGATGCAGGCCTCTACAAAGACTTTCTCTGGCAAGAATGGAGAGACGCCTTAGAGGAGGTGGGGCTTGAAGACTGCAGGTGGACACCATGCTATGACTGTGGTGCGTGCACTGGATACGGCCTTGATCATGTTGTGGCTTCTACATCACCACCAGTTGGAGGAAGTCAAGGAACTTGGCAGGACTTAGAGAGAGGATCCGAAGCTCCCCAGCTCTTAACAATCCGCAAAAAAAGAGAAGCTGTTTAGTGTCATGATTCATCTTCGACTGAAGTCAAGCAAGACTGGGAAAATACGTTTTGCAAGTCATCGTGATATCGCGAAAGTTTGGGAAAGGAGTTTGCGAGTCTCCAATATTCCAATGATCTACAGTCAAGGGTTCTCCCCTCGACCTAAAATTGCCTACGGGTTAGCTCTTCCAACCGGAGCCGAGTCAGACTGTGAGTACATTGATATACAAATCGATGATTCGGGGGAAGGGCCAATTATCGTCGAAGAAATCTGCCAGTCGTTGAATATGAATTTGCCGGCCGGGATGAGGATCAACGGGATTTCAACAATGGAAGGGAAGCTTCCTTCATTGCAGCAAACCGTAACGTCTTGTGTGTGGGATATCACTGTTAAAGAAGATGACACCAAGGTTGACTCGTGGCTAGATAGAATGAATACTGAAAATAAAATCGTTTTAACGCGAGAGCGAAAAGGGAAAAAAGTCATTGATGACATAAAGCCCTTAGTGCATTCATTGAGTAAACAAAATGAAAAGATTGATGGGAGAGTAATTGTGAGAGCAGAGCTAGGTACACAACCTAGATCATTGCGGCCAAGTGAATTACTTCGTTCCATAGAACCTCATTTGAGTGAATTTAAGCTCCGCAGAAGAAAACAAATAGTCGAAGAGGGGGCTCAGCGACTCGATCCACTAGAAGTTGCTGGAGCCACCCCGATGCGTTCTCTGGTAGGCGCATTATGAGAAGGGAAAATACCCATGTCCGAACAAGCCGAAGGCCACAAGAACGGGGCAAATGCGCATGTTGAAAGCAACAGAGAAACTAAGAAACGTGACTCTGGAAATAGTGAGAGCAGAGAGAATAAAAAACCGAAGATAGGAGATACGCGACCAGCACCCGTAGCTGGCCAGGCTGGGAAGAGCTCTCCTGAATCCGAAGGGAAAAACACCAATCGGAAAAGAAGGAAACGTCGTAAATCACGGACAAATGCGGATAACAATAGATCTCCAGTTGGAGCCGGAAAGATTGAACTCGATGAAGCGAACCTTCGGAAAAGGCGCGGTCAGGAACGCAAAGGTAAAGCAGTTGGCCGATATACCATGGCCGTCCATGTTGAAGATGGGGTAACTCAAATTGCTACCTTGGAGGGCCGTTCACTCCTTGAGTTCTTCGTATCGCAGCCAGCAGATGATGTAAGTGAAATTCACGGGAATGTATACTTGGGGAGAGTGGAAAATGTTCTCCCTGGAATGGAAGCTGCATTTGTTGATATAGGCACCCCTAAAAATGCTGTTTTGTACCAGAGCGACTTACTATCAAAAAATGAATCAGGAAAGAAGGGCGCTCCTCGGATCGAAGAAGCGCTAAAGAATAAACAAGTCATTATCTGCCAAGTAACAAAAAACCCCATAGCCCACAAGGGTGCGAGACTCACCCAAGAAGTCTCCCTAGCCGGCCGTTTCGTTGTTCTTGTCCCAAATAGCTCAACATTTGGGATATCTAAACGACTCCACGAAAAAGAGAGAAAACGGCTTCGTCAAATACTTGAGAAAGCTAAACCTTCTGAACATGGCGTGATTGTTCGAACCGCCGCAGAAAACATTACGAAACAAGAAATCCAAATAGATGTAGAGAGACTCGTAGCACAGTGGAAAGAAATCGAGAGTATGGCAAGTAAAGCTTCTGCTCCAGCTCTTTTGCACAGAGAACCAGAAATGCCATTTCGCGTTATGCGGGAAGAATTCAATAAGCAATACCGGTCAGTTGTTGTCGATGACGAAGGCCTCTATCTCGAGGCAAGTAAATACTTGGAGACTGTTGCTCCCGCCTTGGCCGACCGCATAGAGTTTCACGACCCGGCAGGTGAAGATCTGCCGCTCTTTGAGAAACTCTACGTAAATGAACAGTTGACAAAAGCATTAGATTCAAAAGTCTGGTTGCCGTCAGGTGGATCCTTGATCATCGAGCATACTGAGGCGTTAACTGTAATCGATGTGAATACAGGGAAGAACGTCGGTTCATCAAATCTTGAAGAAACCGTATATAAAAATAACCTAGAAGCAGCGAAAGAAGTAGCTCGGCAATTACGGCTAAGGGATATAGGGGGGATTATCGTGATCGACTTTGTCGATATGGAAATTCAAAAAAATCGTGATGATGTCCTTCGGGTATTCCGTGAAGCTCTATCACGAGACAAGACGCGAACCCAGGTTCTGGGTATTTCTGAGCTCGGGCTTGTTGAAATGACCCGTAAACGAATAGGTGAAGGTTTGTTGCAGTCTTACGAGAAGGCCCGAAATTAACATCTGTTTGAATTATCTGCTTCGTTAAGTGTCGGTATTTGATAGAGAAAGTACTAGGCTGGTGACTTATGTATGCCGTAATTAAGACTGGTGGAAAGCAATACCGCGTTGAACAAGACCAAGTAATTAAAGTTGAACTCTTGGGTGATGTTGGCGCTTCTATAAACTTGTCTCCAGTGATGATTGTCGATGGGAAAACAGTTTTAGCTACACCATCAGAGCTCAAAGGAACAAAAGTAACGGCAGAAATTGTCGGCGAGGGCCGCGGTAAGAAAATCAATGGTTTTACATACAAAAATAAGAGCAATCAGCGACGCCGCTGGGGCCACCGCCAAAACTATAATGAAATACGAATCACTGCGATAACAAAGGACTAGCAATATGTCAAAGACTAAAGGTGGCGGGTCTACCCGTAATGGTAGAGATTCAAATGCTCAACGTTTAGGCGTCAAGGCCTACGATGGAACTTTCGTTTCTGCTGGGTCGATTCTGGTGCGCCAGCGTGGAACGCGCTTCCACCCCGGAAATAATGTCGGGCGCGGAGGGGATGACACTCTTTTCGCAACTGCTGATGGCAGGGTAAAATTCGGTTCGCGGCGTGGCAGAAAACTCGTTGACGTCGTTCCTGAATAGCATCTACAGCTGACATTTCTATATAGTCGATCACTTTCGGTGGTTTCAATCTAAGGTAGTACCGTGTCCAATTTTGTTGACGAATGTGGCCTCAACGTAAAGGGTGGTGACGGGGGCGCTGGATGTGTTGCCTTTCGGCGAGAAGCCCATGTCAATCGTGGTGGGCCTGATGGTGGAGATGGGGGCGATGGGGGAAATATTTGGCTAATCGCAGATCACAATACCGCTTCGCTCCTTTCATTTAGAGACTATCCCCACCGCAGGGCAGAAAGCGGGCGTCATGGCGAAGGGAAGCGCAAACATGGGGCAAGGGGAGAGTCTATGGAGGTACCTGTTCCAGTAGGGACAATCGTTCGTGATCAAGAAGGGCAAATACTAGCGGACCTCTCTTCGTCAGGAATGAAATGGGTTGCAGCTAGAGGCGGTGAAGGGGGTAAAGGTAACGCAAGGTTTTTAGCTAACAACCGGCGCGCCCCAAGTTTTGCCGAACAAGGAGAGTCAGGTGAAGAGCAATGGCTTAGGCTGGAATTGAAACTTCTGGCAGATGTTGCGCTAATAGGATTTCCTAACGTGGGGAAAAGCACTTTGATATCCCGAATTTCAGCAGCGCGCCCAAAGATAGCTGATTATCCGTTTACTACATTGGTGCCCAATTTAGGAGTAGTTAAAACCAGTGAAAATTTTGAAATGGTAGTAGCAGATATTCCTGGGCTTATTGAAGGAGCATCTGCAGGGAAGGGGCTCGGACATCAATTCTTGAGGCATGTAGAGCGGGCGAGAGTCTTAGTCGTTCTTCTTGACTTAGCATCTTATGACGAGACTCAACCGCATGAGCAACTTGAAACATTGTTGACTGAGCTAGGAACCTATAACCCTGAGCTCCTTGAAAGACCACGATTGCTTCTGGCGTCAAAATATGATGTCAAAGTATCCGAAATTCCAGATTCCTGTATTCCAATTTCTTCAGTAACCGGATACGGGCTTCCAACCGCACTTGCTGAAATTGAACAACTAGTTCGCTATGAAAGAAGTCAAACCGTTGTTACAAGTCGTGATGAAGTAATACACCGCCCATTGCCACAAGGAGTTCAGATACAGAGAGAAGGTGATAAATTGTTCACAGTTCATGGACGTAATGCTGAACGTGCAGTTGCTTTGAATGACTTAACGAATATTGAAGCCTTGCAGTATGTCCAGGTCTCTCTTGAGCGGCTAGGGGTTAACAAAGCCCTGAAACGAGCTGGAGTTAAGGAAGGGGATATCGTGAGGATCGGCGAACTCGAATTTGAATTCCAAGAAGATGGAAACTTCGACTTCTAGTTACTTCCACGAAAATACAAGAATTTATACCGTGACCCTGCGACAATAGATATGTGACAGTTGTAGTAAAGATAGGGACATCTTCATTAACAAAAGTTGATGGATCGATCAAACGCGAAGCAATCGCAAAACTCTGTGATGAAGTAGCCGTAGTTAGAGAAAAATATAGGGATATTATTCTAGTTAGCAGTGGCGCTATCGGAGCTGGTTTACCAACGTTAGGCTTTATGTCTGGCCGCCCTGATGATTCGCGTATACTCCAAGCAGCTTCTGCTATTGGGCAGCCAAAACTGATGGCAATCTACGGAGAGGAATTAGCGAGACACAACTTAGAATACGGCCAACTTCTCCTCGCGCCGGACGACTTTTTTATTCGAGATCGTTACCTTCATGCGAGATCAACTCTTCAATCATTGCTAGCAGCTGGGATTATTCCGATTGTTAATGAAAATGATGCTGTTGCAGATGATGCAATAAGGTGGGGAGA
>MDTG01264434.1_pt1 | contig 11395 bp, 7 predicted proteins | sample 811421 | NCBI WGS metagenome assembly MDTG01 (sample SAMN05326645, study PRJNA326480) | marine metagenome | isolation source: seawater | place: Pacific Ocean: South East | collected 2011
CCACTTGGGGGACTTCGTGCTGCTCGATTTGGTTTTGTTGGCGTCACGGCCAGATGCCCAAGGTGGCCACGCGAGGCTTGACGATGCCGTGGTCTGCCCCTCGGGCCAGCATCGCTTCGTTGCAGGACGGTTCGCTTGACATCGCCACGATGGCGGGCGGGCGGTCCACCGTGCCCTCCTCCACGGCGTTGAGCAAGGCATCGAGGACCTGCAGTCCGGTCATCGGTGGCATGTAGTGGTCGAGAAGAAGCACATCAGGACGGACACGTGCAATGTGATGCAAGGCGTCCTCGCTGCTCCATCGCTGCTCAAACGAGAGGCCATCCATGGTGATCGAGCCAGAGATGAGCAAGGCCTCGATGTTCACGCGGTCTTCGAACGCCAGAACACGCATGTTCAGGCCCCGGGAATCTCCTGCTGTTCCCACCACGCAGGTGCATCGAACCAACGCTCGTCGTCCTTTTCGCGTTCGATCAGCGGCAGGCTGAGCACGGAATCCGCGTTGTCAGCGATGCGTAGACCGATGGCGGCGCAAGGACTTGGGAGGTAATCCATGCCGTCTTCGGTCAAGACAAGGCGCAGCGTGCTTCCCGCTGGAACGACGGTGTCGAGGGGGTTGAACTCCATCAGCATCAGGTAGGTGGAAAGTGGTGCAGTGGCCTTCGCGTCCATGCCCCCGTCACGGTATCGGATGTCCATCGTGGCGTGGCCAAGCCGGAGGTCGTCGGCATACATGGTGGCAAAGACCTGACCGCCCTGGCAGGTGCGCGTGGTCGCAGTGATGTGCAGCGTCGGCATGCCAGAAATGTGGATGGTGTCGTTGAGCATGCCGAAATCGACGGTCACGGATTGGGTGGCGGTCACCAATCGTCCGTTCACCGCCGCCTGGTCGAAGCCTTTCGACCACCAGGTCATGTCCTCAGGCGGCCACGTGTCTTCGACGTGCCATCGTCCGTCTTGGGTTTGGATCTGGACGTGAGGCTCAGGCTCCTCCCCTAGCCCCTTGAGGAACCATTCGAACCACGCATAGAGTTCCACCGCCCAGTCCATGCGGCTCGTGTTAGGATAAGCCTCGGCCCCATAGCCGCTGCCAAGCTCACCGTGCCGGTCCGGTTGGTCGGGATAGTTGTGAGCCCACTGCCCCGCAATCGCTCGGGTGTGGATGCCTGCGTCCTTCAGCATCTGGTAGGTCGGGAAGGCGTGGTATGGATCGACGTTCCAATCTTGGAGTCCCCACACAAGGTAGACGCTGCCGTTGTAGTTTTCGAGCACGTCGGGGAGGTGCCGTCGCTCGTCCCAGTAATCGTTCCACTCCGCGCCACCGAAGTCGGCGCCGGCCCATGTGGTGAAGGGGTTCAACGGGCCGATGGCGTCGTCCTGACACATCCGCATGTCGTCGTCCGTTGCGTCCGCCGTGGCTCCCTCGTAGAGGGCGTCGTAGAGCATGGCACGGCTTTCCGAGGAGCCGTTTCGGTAGAACATCTCTTGGACGCCGATGGAGCCAGAAATTGGGACGATGGTTTTCAGATGCTCCGAGGGGTTTTGTGCCGCCTCCCAGTTGGTGGTGCCTGCGTAGGATTTGCCCATCAGTCCGACGTTGCCGTTGGACCAATTCTGTTCGCCGAGCCACTGGACCACGGCCTGGATGCCAATTTGCTCACCGAGGCCCTTGACGTCTTGGCAGTGAGTGGATTGTCCGGTGCCGAAGGTGGAGGCTTGAGCAAGGGCATACCCGTGGGGCACGAAGGTGTCGTACACCCACTTGCCGACGCCTCCATCCGGGACGGTGTTTGGCGCGCTGTCGTCCCCAACGATGCCTTCGCCACCGAAGTCGTAGTAGGGGTGGATGGTCATGATGACCGGGACCGTCGTGCCCTCGGGAACGTCAGGCAGCCACAGGGCCACATGCATCAAATCCGGACCCGGCGTACCGAGGTCATCTTCGCTCGCCGGAAGGTCAACCTCGACAAAATGTTCGGTGAACGGTAGCACATCGTACGTCCCGTTGACCGGAAGTTGGGCACGCAGGGTGTCCATGGGCAAATCCATGTCAGCTCGCTCGCTCAGAGGCGTGGCCCACCAGGGGGTTAACTCCTCAGCGGTGACTTCGTTGTAGGTTTGCACCGTGGTCGAGACCAGAAGGCCGAACACGAAGAGCGCAAAGACGGCACCGACGCCAATCCCAAGTTGCATGCGCCGTCGAGATTGGTTGAGTCCTTCCTCGTATTGGAAGGGAATCGGCACCACGTCAGGAAGGAGCTCGGCTTCGAGCACTTCCTCCGTCATGATGGTTGGACCTGACGTGCCCCTCATCAGCCTGACGCTTCGCGCACCGGCGTTGCGTCACGTCGCTCGGAGATGTTCGCTCTGGTCTGTGTTCACGCTGCTTCGCGCGCTTTGCGGGCGTGGATGAAAGACTGCACACAGGCGAAGGTGTAAACGGACCCGATCACGAGCATGATGAGTTGAGCATACGTTGACCCGTCCACTTCGCCTTGAATGAGGCTTGAGATGCCCATGAGGCCGCCAAGGGCACAGATGAGTCCGAAGGTGACCGCGATGTGCATGAGCAATTTTCTGCGCTCAGGCATGCCACCTGCCAAGAAGCCAAGAATCACGAGGGGCATTCCGATAAAACTGGGAATAAGCGACGTGGTGTGTTCCATGCCCGTACCGACATAGAAGCCCAAGCCTTCGAGGACGAGGGCGCCACCGACAATCTGGGTGAGTCGCGGGATTTCGAAGCCAAGGAAGGTGTAGGGTTGTTCCATGGTGCGCGTTGGTCGCGGAGGTATTTCATCACCGCGCTGCTGCCACCTTCGGCGGGTGCTTCATGTGGAGGTGCATCCTGTGCGGCATGTGGGCCAGCGGCAACAAACCGAGGCGGCGCTTCTCGTCGTGCTGTTGCTCGGGGTGCTGACCACACCAGGAAGCATTGGTGCACAAGAGGATTGGCGCTCGACGGAACTGGACCCTTCGGTGTGGGACGATGGCCCTGAGTTGGAAGGCTCACCGATGGATTACTCGTACGCTGGAAATCCGGTACTCGTGATCGATGTGGACTACCAACCCGGCCACTTCCAGAGCAACGAGCAGGGCCAAATCATCATCGAGATGTTCCCGATGTGGGCGCCGATAACGGTTGAAAACATGATCCAGCACGTGGAGGATGACCTCTATGATGGCATATTTTTCCACAGGGTCATCGATGATTTTGTCACCCAAGCCGGTGACCCGACCTGCACCACCGTCGGTGTGTACCCCGCCACCTTCCTTTCATGCGGGAGCGGCGGAACCGGCGAGACCATCCCGCTTGAGCATGATGCGAACCTCAGCCACGTGGACGGAGCCATCGGCATGGCGCGAAGCCAAGATCCTGATTCGGCCGATTCACAGTGGTACATTGCTGAAACCGAAGCCCACGGTCTCGATCCAGAGAACCGGGACGATGAGGGCTATGCCACCTTTGGCGTCGTTCGGGACGGGATGAGCCACGTGCGCGCAATCGCTGAGGTGCCGACCAGTGACGAGCCCACCGGGACCGGTCTTCAGAACCCCTTTGCCTCCGCTGGTCGTCCGATGTACGAGGTCCATATCAGCAGCGTGCGCATGCTCGGCGTGATCGCCGAGGAGCACGCCACGGGGCAAATCGAGGGGTCGGTCAGCACGACGAATGAGACCGGGTTTGATTGGTCCTTCTACACCATCTATTTCGTTCTCGGGATTGTTGTTTTCTTGTGTGGAGGCTATTGGAGCGGGAGCTTGTGGAGCGTGTTCTTCCCCACCACAGGCAAACCGGGTTCGCTGACGAACCAAAAGAACACGCCCATCCCTGCGGTCCTTTTGCCCCCGCTGGAGTCTGAAACAGGGCAGGACTCAGAGGCCTCGTGAGACGTGCACGTCAAGCACGACATGGCGAATCCTTGGGGCATACCATTTCACCCGCTCGACGTGACCCACGGTTCCGCCGAGTCTCGCAGCGGTTTTTTCTGCCCACGTCTCGATGTGCTCCTCTTCGACGTTCATGTGCACGTGAAGCCACCCCCCACCTGGCTTGAGGCAGCCCACGGCGTGCTCCCATGCGTGCTCAGAGGTTGGCAACAAGCCCAGCACGACCCGGTCGGCGACCCCCCGGAGGGCGGGGAGTGTGGTGCGGTTGTCGCCCACATGTTGGGTCAAGCGTCCCACGACGCCGTTCGCTTGTGCACCCTTGAGCAACCATGCTGCTGCATCAGGGTTGATGTCACATGCATGGACGTGCTTAGCCCCACCTCGAACAAGCATAGGGAGGGTGTAGTAGCCGATACCGCTGAAGGCATCCACCACTGTTTCACCGCGTAAATCGAGGCCCCCCATGCGGTGTCGTTCAGTCACGTTTCCTGACGAATACATCTGCCGCGTAACATCGAAATGGAAACACACGCCATGGTCAGTCACTTCCACCTCTCCGCTCGCTCCGAGAAGCATCGTGGCGTTCGAACTACGGATGACGTCTGGGGCGATGAAGGCTTGTTGACCCAATCGTTCTGCGCGCAACGCGGCCGCGACCGCTGCCCATGGACGCTGCTCACTGGCGCTGAAGGCTTGCTTCCACGTTGGTGAAGCGAAGGCGGACCTCGGCAAAAGCACCAGGTCGCCGAGGCGTTCCCAGCGCTGAGGCAGGTCGTTGAGGAGGGCCTCATGATCCTCGGCACGATTTGGGGCGTGCGTCTGCAGCCAACGCTCCACCGCCTCACGGAGCCGATGATGCGGATCGATGGGTGGTGGGGCTGCGGTCCAGGTTTCAGGCGTGACGTCAATGCGCTCAATGTCGATGTTTGCAGGCAAGGACACGCCCTTGCGCACCGGCCACACGAGGTGCTCACCATCGACCACGGGGCGCCACGCACGGTCCAGGCATCCTGCCGCGTCCAACAGTGCTCGAACGCCCTCTGCGTCCGCAAGGGATACGCGAACGCCGGAGGACGGTGCGGCACTGCCCATGCCTTCTGATGGAGGAACGCTCTTCAAGGAGTCAGGTGTGTTTTACCGCATGGGTCGGTCACGCACCGCGGTCTGGAGCCTGCTTTTGGCCATGCTCCTCTTGCAATCGATGGCACCTTTGGCGGCAGCCACGGGCATGACCACGTGCACCAACATCTCGGAAACGTGTGATACCTATGATGGAACCCAAGACGGCACGCCTGAGCAGCAAGAGTGGATCGAAGGCCAGTACCACTTCGAGATGCAGGACACCTCCACCATCCAGATGGAGTTGACGTGGATGGTGCGTGAGTTCAACCGCTCGGCGCTTGGTCTTGACCAGGGCGTGGTTGCTGATTCTCTGGAATTTGACGGTCTTGAAGAGAACGATGGGGCGCCAGCCGACCTGATCCGCAGTTTCCTCGACGTAGAGACCGCAGGACCTGGTTCCAACACCGTGGGCGAGGAGCTGATGGCTTCGGTCAACAATTCGGTGAATTCCTTGTTGACGCAAGGATTCGGAACCGTGGCGGACATGACCACCGACTTCACCAGCACTTTCACTGCGGAGGGACAAACCACGGCGTGCACCACCAACTCGGCCATCGACGCTCAGTCGGAAGGCTCGGGCGACAACAACGTGTTCGAGCCTCCAATTTGCTTTGGCACCCAAGCCATAGTGACCCTTGACGTGGCGAAATTCAACCTCGCTGGAGGCGCCGAGATGAACGTGGAACGGGCCTATCAAGGCCTCTTGGTGATGGGCAGCGAAATCCGCACGGACTTCGCCATCTTCGCTGAGCCCGGCCACCGCTCAACCTTCCTGATTGAACCTCCTCCATTTGCTGATGTACGCGCGGTCGATGCCAACGGTACCCGTGTCGTGATGGGGGATCATTTCGCCGGCGAGTGGTCGTTGGACAACACGCAAGCCGAGGCAGGAAACTCAAGCATCACGCGCACCACTTCCTTGACCATGGGATTCAGGAACACCTCGGAAACCACGATGGTGACCGTCGCTGAAGGCGACCCAGGATTCACCCTTGACGTCACGCTGGACCTCTCGGACGAGCGGAATGCCGTCCTCGACTTGCGGGCAAGCCTGCATTACCTTGAGACCGACCTGCTCGAAGACTGGGGCATTCAGGTCGTTCAATTCAGTGAATTGGCGGATGTGCCGTTGCTGACGGCTGACGGCCTTCGCTTGGCGCATCACAACGGTCTGGTCGACCTGAACCTCTTCACCGATGCCTTCCCTGTGGACGACATCATCACGGGCGTGACCGACGGCATACCTGGCATTGACCTCACGATGAGCGAATTGGCATGGGTCGGCGACTCCGTGGCCGAAGGCGTCGCCGGTCCATCGGGTGGTCTGAACTACACGCATGGTGATGGGTGCACCGAAACTGGCGTGACCGGGGTGCATCGTCACTACTGCCTCACGGGTGACGCAGCCATGGGCTACGACCACCCGGTCGTGTTGCGCACGGTCAGCGACCCGGTCAACCTCCGATTCCTCGACCTTTTGGCGGCCAACGTCGATGACCCGATGGTCAACGATTTCCTCACCACCGTGCAGGACGATGACCTCCGTCGCATCATGGAAGCGGGCTTCGCCGCTTCGTTGAATCCACCTGACGACGTCTTGAATTCAATCGTGCCGGAGCAACTCGGAGGCACTGACCTACAGGTCACCGTGGTGCTGCCAAGTTGGGTGGTGACGGAATCCGGTGATGACCGGATTTCCCTGACCCTGCGGGCGAACGGCCAAAACGAGGTCGACATTTCTGTGCGAGGCCCGGTGCCTTGGCAGTGGGACCATGAGATCAAAGACGGCGAGCAGGTCCTGTGCGCCGCCACCCAGCGTACGTGTGTGCTCAGCAGCGTTGAGTTGGATTTCGAGACCTTCGACCTCCACGAGTGGCGGCAGGCCGTGTCCGTCGAGTTTGGGCTTGAGGTACGTGTGGACATGCACAGGCTGGCCTTCCTCGAGAACATCACTGACCCAGACGACCCCGTGCACGTGCAATTCGAGGTGATTCCATCCGACCTGATTCGGTTGGCGGTGGACGTCTCAAGCAGCATGGACGACCCATTGGCCTTGGAGGAACCTTTGACCATCCCTTGCGATGATTTCGAGTGGGACTACGAGGTTTGCAACCAATCATTGCCGTTTGAGGCCACAGAAGAAGGCCTCACGTCCTTTGTCAGCGGTGCCGGAGAGATGCTTACAGGTCTCATCCATGCGGGTGTGAAGGGCTTGGAGGACATCGACCCCGAGGAGGCAGGCATCGCCTTCTCCAACGTGAACATGGATGCCTTCGAGGTGCAGTTCGCGCTCTCTGGCATCGGTGCTCCTGGTGCGGTGGTGTCCGACGCTGAACCCGTGTCCTTCTCGGTCTCGATTCCCAAGGTCCGCATTGAGTTGGGCTTGACCACCGGCATCTGGCCCTTGGTCAACGACGGTGCAGATCCTGAATTCCAAATCATCAGCGAATCGGCGACCGCCCTGACAGCGCCCGTGTTGGACCCTATGGCCGCGTTCATGGAGGGTTTTGCACGCTCCCTTGCAGGTGGTTTCGTCAATTCAAACGGCCTCAGCTTCCCGCCCCCAGAGGACGACCCGCTCCCCGTGTCCACCGGCCAAGTTGACACGACCGTGGCCGAAGAGTTCGACCTCACGCTCAGCGGTCCGATGACCGTCACGTTGCCGAAGGGCCTGAAGGTCAGCGGGACCTCCTCTGACAACCTCCTGACCATCACGGAGGTCGATGGTCGGGACGAGATCACCTACATGCTCCCGCACGGGGAACTGGACGATGACCTCGAGTTGCGTTTTGAGATCGGCTGGGCCTACATCTGGCGGCAAATCTGGGTCTACCCCACCACGTTCCTCATCATCCTCAGCCTGATGTTCATCGGGTGGCGAAGGCGTCGACGTCGCCGGAAGGCGCGAAAGGCTGCCCTGAAGGCCGCGGCCAGTGGAGCAGCAGCCCAAAAGATGGCGATGAGCGATGCGGCCTTTGCAGGCTACGCGGGCGTCAACAGCCTCGGGATGATGGTGGGCGATGTGGATGACCTCGGACCAATACCGGATTATCTGGACGATGACGGTCGTTTCACGTGATCACGTCGGCGTACCGTGAAGGCGTTCATGCAGACGCTCTGCCAGCGCCTTTCCAATGCCAGGAACCGTCTGCAAATCCGCAAGGCTGGCGTGTTCAATGCCTTTTCGACCTCCAAAATGCCGCAGCAGGGCCTGCATTTTCTTTGCTCCAAGGCCTTCAACGGACTCCAGAGGGTCCTCCATTGTGCTTCGTCCGCGACGCTTTCGATGGAAGCGGTTCACGAAGCGGTGCGCTTCGTCTCGCGCGTGCACCAAGACACGTCCGTTACGGTCCAGAACGAGGGGATCATGACCTTCTCGGAACACGGTCTCTTCGCGTTTTGCTAGCGCTGCTACCTCGAAACGACCCCACACATTCTCGTCTTCCAGGGTACGCTTGATTGCGTCAAGGTGGGTTTGGCCACCGTCAAGCAGCAACAGATCGGGCCACTCGTCCTGCCGCTTCAGCCACCGTTGCACGACCTCCTGCATCATGCGAAGGTCGTCCATGGCGTCGCCTTTGACCGTGTATGTGCGGTACTCTTTCTTGGCCGGTCGGCCGTTTCGTAGCACGACGCTGGCGCCCACCCGTTCCTCACCTTGCAGTTGCGCCATGTCAAAACAGACAACGTGGTCCAAACGGTCCAGGCCAAGCAAGACCGCCCCATCGTCTGCGGCGCGTTGCTCTAAACTGCCCGAACTCCGCCGAGCGAGGCGGCCGACCTGCACCTCAGCGTTTTGATCGGCCAAGCGTCGAAGTGTGGCCAAATCGCCACGCATCGGCACCCTGCAGTCCACTTTCGATCCTCGGCGTTGTTCAAGCCAAGCTTCGACCCCGTCGAGCAGGGGCACCGGCGTGAGCAGCAAGCGTGGCGGCCGCCGCGCCTCGTAATGCTCGGCCACGAAGGCCGAGACGGTCTCGCCCAGGTCGCCTCGATGCACCATCGGCCAGACGTCCTGCGCTTGGACGATGCCCTCGTCCGCATGCAGCACGACCACCGCGGCGAGGTCACCTTGAACGGCCACACCGATGGCGTCGCTGTCTCGGTACAAGCGGCTGGACACCACGTGCTGAGAAATCACCTCTCGGACAGCACGAATGCGGTCACGGACCACCGCTGCATGTTCGTAGGCATGCGCTTTGGACGCGCTGTCCATTTCGACGGCCAACTCCTCCAGCAACTCTGTGGCGTGGCCATTGAGGATTTTCCGCGCCGTTTCCACCCGTTGTGGGTACCCTTCTGGGTCCACACAAGGTCCCCGACAGAGCCCGATGTGGCTTGCAAGACATCCATCCTCGCCACGACAGTCTTTGTCTCGGATCCCAAAATAACGCCTCAGCAGTTGCATGACTTGCTTGGCAGCACCAGCGTTTGGAAAAGGGCCCCAACGCTGTGATTTTGCTGGAGGGTGACGGGTGTACATGATTCGAGGGAACTCCTCGTGTGTGAGGACAAGATAGGGGTAGGATTTGTCGTCTTTGAGCATCGAGTTGAACCTTGGTTTGTGTTCTCGGATGAGTTGACGCTCGAGAATGAGCGCCTCTTGCGGCGTGGGGGTGACGATGCACTCGATGTCGTCTGCACGGGACACCAACTCTGGGATCATGGCGCGATCGGGCGTCGTGGCGAAATAAGCGCGAACCCGTTCTGAGAGACGCGTGGCTTTGCCGACGTACAGCACCCGACCTTGAGCGGTTTTGAACAGATAGACCCCGGGGCGTGCCGGGAGGTCCACACGGTTCGCATCGACAGGCATCTCAGCCCCTCCGGATGGCGTGGGCCTCGTCGACGAGGGCCTTGGCGGCACGGGTCGAACCCGCGTGACGGTGCATGGCGGCCGCGTGGAGCAGTTTTGCACGGCGTGAGACATCCGTGCTCAAGCGCCCAAGGCATGTGGCGAGTCGCGCTTGGAGGCGACGCGCTCCGATGTCCACGGCGTCAGGGAGGTGCATTTTGAAGGCCGTTTCAGCCGCCATGTCGTGGCCCTCGAGAACCATGCGTTCGAGCAAGGACATCCTCAGGGCGTTGGCTCGCAGGTCACGGCGCTCGCCAAGGTGGTGCTCAAGTCCACCAAGAAGCGTGCTGTCGAGGGCATCGTTGGCGACCGCGTGCCGCCATCGCAGGTCCGTCAATTCCTCGCTGGACAAAGCACCCGTTGAACCCACATCGGCCAGCAGATCGGTCGCTTCGTCGAAGCGGCCGTCGATGACGAGCAGGCTGTAGCGCAACAAGGCTTTGGCCACCACGGCCGTTCGTCGCACCTCATGAGGCAACGTCGCCGGGTCCAGGGCTTGGACCATGTCCATGACGTCGGAGATGTCCTCGTTTTGTCCGGGCAAACGATCCTCGATGCGTGCGGTGATCATGGCCATCCGCGGACGCAATGACTCGCTTGCCTGCATCGCGTCCTTCAACAGCGCTTCGGCCTCTTCGCCTCGACCTTCCAGACGCAGCACTCCGGCCAGAGCGGTTGCGTCAGGGGCGTCCATCTGGTCGAGGTGGGACCTTGCACGCTCGACGTTGCCACGGCGGACCGCGACCTCAGCAGCGACCCCCAAAAGGGCCTCACGTTCGTGTTCTTTGACTCGCTCGAGGGCATCCGAAAGCAGCGCACTGAGCCTCCCTAAGCCATCTGTGGTCGCGGCCATAACGGCGCCAGCCGTATCGGCCATTCCATCCTCGCCGCTCAACATGCGGTGGTGCAAGAGCATCAACGGGGCGAGGCCGCTGGTGCTGTTTGACCAATGTTCAACGCCCTCCTGAGCCGCGCACTGAATCGCTGCTTCACCCATGGTGTCCAACACGACGTGTCGGACAAGAGTGTGGACTTGCAGCCCTCCGGTGGTCCACCACAACAAGAGGGCGCGGTCGTCAAGATCCGCCACGGATTCCGCCTGAGCGAGGTCGTCTCCAGGGACGGCAAAGGGCATGAGGGCCAATTCTTCCACCGCCTTCTGCTCGTCGTTGGACAAGCTGGACAGAACAGCGTTGTTCACGAAGGCCTCGATGCCTTCTCCTTGACCGGGTAACGCCATCCCGGGGCGGTGCAGATGGAGGGCGAGTGGATGGCCACCAAGCCGCGAAAGGACGGCCTCTGCGTTTTCGATGTCACCAAGGATGTGCTTGGCTGCTTCTTCGTCCAGAGGGTTAAGCACGTTACGAGGGACGGCTGCAGGCGATTCAAGGGGCGCCCGGCCCACGATAAGCCACGATGGCCCCGTGTCGGAAGCAGCGGCCGCTCTCCAGATGTGCGGAGCATGCAAGGCATGCATGTGTTCACATCCGTCGAGCACGAGCAGGTCATTCGACGAGCAACCTTCCA
>MDTG01352460.1_pt1 | contig 11395 bp, 13 predicted proteins | sample 811421 | NCBI WGS metagenome assembly MDTG01 (sample SAMN05326645, study PRJNA326480) | marine metagenome | isolation source: seawater | place: Pacific Ocean: South East | collected 2011
GCATCTCATCGGGGTCCCGGAGCCACCCAATCTAGAAGGGATCACAAAAGATGCAGAAAGCCTGAAGCTGGACGCGTCGGCCATGGTAGACCTTGAAATGGAATTTGTAGGTGCCTACAGGCAGCTGCAAGAAATAGTTTTTACAGGGGACCCGCAGAAAAATGTTCCTGAAGAGCAATTGCAAAAATGCTTCAACCCCTATTCGATTGACACCACGGACACTCCAAATGACCCAAAAAAAAACGTCGCCCTTAAGGACTTACAGCACAGGCTTTCTCAGTACGGAGAGATGCACACTGCGAGCGCTTATGTGAACAACGTCTTGTTGTTTGCCTGCTGTAAGTTCGGCAGGCCCACAAGCCAAAACATCACATCAGAGAGGCTTCGAGGCATCTTTGAGAAACTGCAACTGCAAAGTCAGATCGGAAGTGCCGGGCGCCAGAGATACGAAGCGGTGTTGAAAACAGCCAACACCGAACGAGGGCTCCGGCAATTTCTCTCGCATTACGCAATCCGCATCGCAGAAAAACTTTCAAAAGTTGCGCCCCGGATATTAGAGGATGAGCCCGTAATGCAATTTGCCAAGCGCGTCCTGGAAATGTTTTCCGAAATGGAAGAGTAGAAAATACAATTAATAATTTAAACATAAGTAAAGCTAAATCATGAGTCAATCTATATCTCTCAATCCTCCTGCTGTGTATAACACCAATGGGAAACTGCGCGCTTGCTGTACAAAAGGAGGACGAGGAAGATGCCAAGCAGATTATACGACGAATTGCTATCCAGCGTCGTATGGTAGGGCAGCGCCTCGGGGAGACAATTTTGGAAGCCAGAAATCCGAAAAACCGCAGCAGGGCACAGACACTGCTGGGGCGCGTGAAGACCCTTCAGCAACAGCACAACACCCTTGACAGGGTCGAGTCGCAACTTACAACGATTACCGATATAAACAGCACTCACACAGTCTTAACAAGTGTTTCGAAAGTTTTCAACGTTGACAGCTCTTTGATTCCAAATCTCGATGACATAGCCGATATCCAGGACACGCTTACCGAGTCCCAACAAGCATGCCACGAGGTAGAGCAGGCCCTCCGCCAGGGCTTTTACGCGCAGGGGGATCCTCAGACAATGAGCGACCAGGATATCCAGAAGGAGCTGGACGCGATACTTGGTCTTGGAGAAGACACGCCTCCACAGCCCCCAGCGGCGCCCTCGGTGCAAGAGACGGCGGAGAAAACCACAGTGACAGTGAAGAAGAAAACGAAAAATTTGTCATTTCCCGCTATTCCGAAGACAGCTCCCAAACCGAAAACACCTACGGAAACGACCTCCATTTCCCACCAACCCTCGCGCGCGAGTGGAACCCGCGTTCCAGTGACATTACAGCAGCCGAAAGGGCAGAAGCCGCTCTTGGTGCCTTCCTGATAAGCCTCTTGACTCTCCCGGTATTCTACCTCATTCTGTTCGAAGTTGTTGCAAGATACGGAGAGCGCCTTGCGGCACGGTCTGAGCGGGATATTATCATTTCCTTTATGGTCACGTCGGGGGTGGCCTGCTTTTTCTTTCTCTACTCGTGTATTATCAGATTTCGCGGCAGGCGCACCCTTGATCCTGCGTGGACGGCGCCCCGCTTGGCCCTGTTTCTGGAAGTCCACCCCATTCTGGGTTTTTGCGTGCCCATCACCTCGTACCTCCGGGGCTACATCGGGTTCTCGTTATTCCGCTGGCTTCTTAACGTCGGAGGCCTTGTCCTGTTTGTCCTGGGACACACCGTGCTGCGACCCGCGTATCTCGAAGCGTGCTGCTACGGGGAAAACTTTTTGCGGGACTCTGCTCCGGGGGGCTCGTGCCAAGACAGGGCCGCCAGAAGCAATCTCGGTTTCAGTGTGTGTGACCCCGACGGCATGAGTGACGACCATAAATTTTACAACAAGCTCGGTACGGCCTTCCTGGTTCTCTCGGCAACCATGCAGCTTCTCAACATATGCACTGTGGATTGGGATGTCATCAATCGAATCGGCCAGCTTCAGCGCGAAATAACAAAAGGGGGGCTCCGAATTGAAACTCAAGAGGGCAAAGACGAGGGTCTCACCATCAATCTCAGGCTCATCATGCAGCTTCTGGGTCTTCCCAGAAGGCTTGAAGCAATGTGCTTTCCCGGATACGTCCCTCCCTCCCTGACCAGTACAACGAATCCGTTTGAGCTCATAAAAAGGCGCCAGAAGCGCCTCCACGAGCACCCGCACTGGGCTCATCCAGGGCTTCTTCGCCTGCTGTGCCTCGACCCCATATTTGGCTTTCTCCTAAGCGTCCACGATTTTACTGCTTACCACGATTTACGCGGTGCCGTGCGAGTATTTTTCAACATATTTGGTGGCACCCTCTGTTTTCTTTCTATAGAAGTCTTGCAGCCCATGCACCAAGCGTGGTGCTGTTACGGCAAGGGACACGAAATCTGGGAGGAGCACGTCAATGGAACCTCGTTCACGTGCCTAGAATGGGCAGATCTCAACGTGGAGGGTGTCTTTTACAACAGCAGGGACTTTCCCAACGGGGAATGCATGCGGTATGATGGCATAGGTTACGCTGCGAGCGTGGCCTTTGCGGTCGGCCTGGCAATGCTCATTTTCAGCACGATGCTGTGGACCTATACCTACGTGGCTGTGGAAAGTTCATGCGAGCGCATTGCCCACAAGTGCATGCGGCTCGTAAGACCATCGGAGAGACTCCTGCTTCTTCAAGTATTCGATTGGGTAGGCATAAAGCACGGGAAAATTAAACTGTACTGAAGTTAAGGTGCAATAAGTAACGTCCCGAAAACACAATAGAAAAAGCGTTAATTTTTCTATCGTATAAGACGTACTAAAACGGACCCCTTTTAGTCAACAACTGCATTATGTTTACATAGAATACACGTTTAGCCTAGACACGACAGAAAAAAAATTGGGCGGGAGAGAAAGATGCCCGGAAAATGTTTTTTTTTCTAATATGTTAGCGTCCTGCGCGGAATTGTCTCGCAAAAAAAGACCCACCGACTCTTTTTTTTCTGTCGTGTTAATTGCGCTAATGCGATAGAGAGCGCGTCGACTTTTGACAGTACAAACAGGCTGGCTTTATCTATAAAAGTGTAAATACCACTTATCTTACACCGGCAGGCAAGTCATGCTTGCATTGCTGTTGGCATCTATTTACGCAGGCAGCCCCGCCGGGTGCACGGATGCGTCCTCTTATTGGCACGCTTTAGAGTCAAAGGGGTGCTCCGTCAACTCGCAGGGGTGTCTTCGGGGACTTCAGGAGACCCTTGCAGAATGCCAATTAACTGCCTGTGCGAGTGGTGTGTACAACTTTGCCGAATTTTATCTAGAGGACTCATTGACCTGCAAATTTGATCGCTTCTTCTATTCTGATGGAACTGTTAGTAAATCGCTGTGTGGCAACACGGTCCCACCCCCGATTTACGTCAAAGAAGGAAGTACAGTAATGTACAATACAGATGAAACAGATACTTTTCCGGGGTTTCTCCTGTGCCCCCAATTTGAGCTTGTTGATGAATCAAGCACTACGCCAGTGCCCACTAGAGTGCCAACGGAGCAACCCACCGATCATCCCACCGATCATCCCACCGAGAAGCCCACCGAGAAGCCCACCACGAGGCCAACCGGGAAGCCCACCAAGCGGCCCACCAAGCGGCCCACCGGGAAGCCCACCGGAAAGCCCACCGGAAAGCCCATCACGAGGCCCACAGGAAAGCCCACCGTGAAGCCGACCACGAGGCCAACCGGAAAGCCAACTGAATCTTCAAAGGCGCCTACTTCTTCGCCTTCCGGCACTGTTGCCCTCCAAAGAAACAATGTTACTTTTACAAATAATTCCTCGGACGACGACGACTCCGTCTCAACGGTGACTATCCTGATAAGTGTTTTAGTGTCTTTCTGTCTTATTTTGTTGCTGATAACAATGATAAGAAGAAGCAAACAGGTTGTTGTTTACGAAAGGTCAAAGCCCGTATTACTTGTAAAGCAAACACGGGGGCTCGCGTTTTAGCTTTTTTTTACATAGAATTTTAGCCTACACAATAATTTTATCTCGGGTTGAGCTGTTCAACAATTAAAAAAAACTCTATAAGTGCACTGGCAGTCAGGATGTACAGAATAGCAAACCCCTGCCCCTCTGTAATACTAAAAAACAGGAACAGGGTCAGGAAGAATGCCACAGTTGACAGTGCTAGACGGAGCTTCATGTCTATTGCCATTAGAGCCGACAAAAAGGCAAAGAGAACTGAAACGGAAGAAAAGTCGTGCTCGGAGTCGACCAGAGAAGCTGTCAAAAGAGCAATCAGCGAGAAAAAAGCGTGCCAAAACGGAAGGATGTGGGTCCCGGGGTCCTTCTTCAAAATGCGATAGTATGCAACCCCGAAGCCCACGAGAGCGAGGAATGCCAGAAAATAATGCATGGGCACTTTTCGACGACGCCGCCTATTGCAGTGGCTCAGACGAAATTGTAAGTAGCTTGGGCCCCCTTCTTGCACGCACAGCAGACACAACAGATCCGTTTGTACAAACAATATAGTGTGATTAACGCAATAGCCAAGAGAACCGCGAGAATGGGGACCAGAATTTGCTGCAAGTCTTTATTCATTAACTCCTATGTTTCGTCTCGTCTTGTTTAGAACGCAATGGTACGAAGAGTCCAAGGGGCGGCCATGCAGTTGTATCACAAGAACCCCAGCATGAGACCGAGCATTGTGTCCAGTATGCTTAGTCTATACGAAACGCACTTATACACAGAGGAGGAACTTCAGCAATATCTTGAGGCAATCGAGAGGACGGGCGGAGTGTACTGCCAGGGCAAAAAACGGGGCGATGGCTTTTCAAAATTTTACTATGGCCACGCCGAATACTACACGCACCATCGCGATGCCTTTATTGCAAATATCTACCTGGTGTACCACAACTTAAATCCCCAGGTAACTATTTATAGTATCTTTTTGGTCTCTTTTCGGGAACTAATTTGCTGAGCGCCCCCCCCCTCAACCCTTCGCTCTAGACCCGCTGCGCTGTTCCTAAAACCATTGGAAATGTCCTGGCACACCTCGATGGGCGGATCGAGAAGAAGAAGTGCCACCTCCGCGCAGGCCGTCGGACAGACAAGCGCAAGAAGAGTAAAAAGTGCCGTAAGAAAAAACTTGGGCGCACCTTTGGCCTTCAGGTAGAGAAAGAAGAGCAGACAAGCAGCAGCAAAGGGATTGACACGCAGAATGCAATGTAAAAATCCCAGCACGATTACCATGCCCTCGAAAACCTTATCAATATCGATATTAAATTTGGCAGCCGTCTTTTTTTTCCTGGTGGCATTTGGCAGAAGAAGGGGAACTTCTGTGTTTTCATCGTTGCTTCTTTCCTCTGGTTTGGCCTCGACGCTGGCTTCCATATCTAAACCACGTGATTCGCTTTTTTCGCGTTCCGTTTCTGTGCTGCTTTCAGCCCCCTCCTCTTCGTTGCTCTCATTAAAAGACTTGCTAACAGGAGACCCGTCCCGATCACTGTTACCAGCACAAGAGGAAGTAGTCTCTTGTGAACCCCCCTCTGTTTCTTCCATGGTTCCTTTACCCTCGTTCCCTTTACTTGTGGGTGAAATACGCAGAATCTCGAGGGAAACGAAAATGTCAGGGTGTGCGAATCCGCCGGGATTAAAATTTCCGTGAGGCTGTGGGGACTTATCTGCCTTTGGATGTAATTCTCTTGTATATAATCCACGCCGTCAATTTTGGCCTTTTGTGGGACCGAGTCAACAAAGCCATAGACAAGAAGGCTATCTGCTCCCCCAAAGCCATCCAGAGAGGGCAGCTCGCTAGAATACACAAAATAATTTGGGTCCTCGTCATCCGGTGCGCCAGCGCACTGCCGGCAGACCGAATGCTTCTCGCTCCAAGAATATCCCACGCATTTTGGGTTAAAGTGGCACATGCGAACACAGGAGCCCCGCGATACGGTGTCCGGAACGGCCGCGGGGGGGCCTTTGCAGGATGCAAGCTGCTTCCTCGGGAAGCAATCGTAGTGCAGCCCGGTACCCCAATACTTGGCGGGGCACTGCGGAACGCTGTCGCAGAGAAACACCTCGAACTTCGCCGTGTCTGAATGGGCTGCCATATATTTGTTAGCGAGAAGAAGGATTACAAGACCTGAAGCTCTATGATTCATGGCTAGGATTCCTGAACTTCCGGGCTTAACTTTGCAGACAGAACAGCGCAACTCGGCTACCTATCTTGCTTTTTCAGCTTTTGACTTTCAGGACGCCTGGAGAACTCTCGAGGTGCGTTAATATAGCAATGTAAGCTGTGTCACTTGTCGGTGCTTTTCTTACCCCTTCCCCGTCTGTTATAGGAATTTGGGGCTGTTAGCTGCAACATTATCCCCTGCTCGGAAGAAGACTGCATTGAAATTGAAGTTTTTTTTTTCCAACCATCGCGCAAGAACCACCAAGACAAACCGCGAGTACTGGGATACCGGTGACGATACGAGCAAAGGCAACACCGAAGGCAACAAGCCTCTCTACGCAACGTGGCAGTACTGCGTAGCTACTGTCAGTGGAATTGCAATTTTGGCTTCTGCGTGCCTTTAGGATAGCGCGACATGAGCGACACGGGACTCACGGAAGCGCAGTGGCATTCCATGTGTCAGGAGCAGACGCCGGCGGAAGTCCGCATAGATCACAACGGGCGGAGGGCATGGGGCTACCGCAGGATTAGGACCAAGGTGTTGATGAATTTTGCCCGGCGGCAAAAAAGAAGGGTGACAATCAAGGCGCCGTACGTCATTCTCGATGCTGTCCGACCGGATGAAGGGGATATGCGACACGAAGAGATGAACATGATTTCAGCGAGAGGAGATAGTGACGATGAATTTTCGGACGACGACGATGTGTTCCGCGCGACACCTCGGAGGCGACAGGTGGCCAAGCCCATTCTCGAGAGACTCAAGACCGTCAACCCAAGCAAAAGGGGGGCTTGCCTTCAAATCTTCGATCTTCTGTCGTACATAGAACACCACAAGATCAACTTCCGGCTCTACAACCCTCGAAATGGCAGGGCAGGAATTAATTTGGTCTTCCAAATCACCAACGCGGAAATTACCCACGACGTACTCGAAGCCATGGACCGACTCCCCTTTGTAAAGGAAAATTTACTGCGACTCAACCAGGGCAAAGTCCTCACAATGAAAATCAACATCTTTTAGCTTATTTTACTTATGTGGTCTGAATAAAAGCGGATTAGATTTTTAAAAGTGGAGATTGCTTCCAAGTGATTTCGTACTAGTAGCACCCGTTGCATCAGATTCCAGATGCGAGAATCCATGGGATTGCCCCAAAAATATTTTTTTGGGTGAGCCAATGTTCCACTCTTGGGTGTACATCGCCATAACGGGAACCGCAAGTACAACTTGAAGCACCATTGCTCCCAGAACGATGGCAGCAGAGGCATCTTCTTTGTTTGGGTCTGCCACGTAATAGGGAAAATCCTCTTCGTTGTGGTAGCAGTATGAGTACACCGCCGTGCAATAGATTACAAATATCGCGGAAAGATAAAATGTCACCGTGGAAACTTTGACTTTCTGTTTTTCATCACCCATCATGCACGCGACCAGGTCAACAAAAAGAAGCAGTTGAACAATTGCGTGCGCTCCCACGATGTGAAATTGCTGGGCAGTCGTTTTGTCGCCGTAATGGTCAGAGAAGAGGCTCCAGTAAACAATGCAAATGAAGAGCTCCGTGGTAAAGACCACCAAGAGAAAGTTTGTGTATCTTTCATTTTTTGTTCCCCAAAAGGGCTTTAGGGAAACTATAAAATATACGGTTGAGATCAAGAGGCCCCAGAAGGTGTATTTAGTAAAAGCGTGTCCTCTTAGATCGTCGGAAATAAAGCCGATGACCACTATCAGGAATATTGCACACATCGCGCGGTAAAGTTTGAGCATGGTGAGCCCCGTGGAGCCTACCATGGAACCTTCCATCATTGAATTTGAATTTGAATTTTGGGACGAAAAAAAGGCAGTCCTGCCTTCCTTTCTCCACATATAAATACCGCGCCCCATAACGTAGATCCATGAAAAAATCAAGACAACCAGCACCCCCGCCCATTGTGCGTGATTATCCATGGCTTCTTGTTGCTTCGATTTTAAACGTGTAGAGCATCAAAGTATATAGCTGTGATAGCCTGCGTGATAAAGGATCTCCGAGGCAAGCACTTGACTGACCATGTCTAGCGAACAAAACAGATGGATTATGTGCCACGACGGCGAACCTATTATCGGTCCAGATAAAGACACGCACGGTTACGCGGCCTACCCCCACTTTCCACTCGGTAGGGGCCTTTTTGCTTGCAAGGAGAGATGCGAAAAAAGCACGACGTACAATACAACGTGGCTTCTTAATAAAGATATCAACAGACCGGTTAAGAAGTTTTTTCTTTACGATTCAGATGGTTCAAAAATTTACAACGACGGCGATACATTTGATCAGTGCGCAAATGTTGGCAAAGATGAGCCGATAAGAGCAATTTGCATAGCCGATGAAGAGGTCGTAGGAGCCAACACGCTGATTACCCATCAAGCTCCCCAGGTTAAGCTTAGGTACGTCGGAGAGGGAGAACACGCCGGTAAATTTTTTGTTTACACCATACTGCATGGGTGCAAAAATGGGGATTTTTACCTAAAGGTCGTCGAACACAAGCACTGTCTCTGTATGTGTGACGAAGCAATGCTTCTGAAGCTAAATCCAGCATCAGGCAAGTCTAAGGGAGTTCCTTTTAAAGATGCGCAAGAACAGTACATCAAAGACCTTCGAGGAGCAATGGCCAAGAGCATTAAAGACAAAAAGGCTATTGTCAAGGGGGAGCTCAGAGATGACACTGTTTCTATTGTTGATGTTAATCTCGGTGATAACATCGAGGACATGGACATCGAGGACGACAATGGAGTTTTAGCTAGGGTGAACATCGAAGCTGCGGGTGAAAGGCTCTTGCAGAGGGCATTTAACGACAACAATGAAAATTGAAAGTAATCTATAGAACAATCTTAAAGCGGCGTGTAATTAAAGGTATATATCATATATGCGCAAATCCGTAATACAAATAAATATGTGTGATTTTGATTAAGTATTACAATGTACCGTACATTTCTAAAATTACAGGTGTGATTCACACTTTTCTTGTTATCCGAAATGGCCACCATCAACGACCTTCCTAGCGAGACACTATGGACTATCTTTTGCAATTGTCTCGACGATTCCTCGAGCCTTCGCACATTCGATGACCACATCTTTCTGCACGAAGGCTCCGGGGCTCCCCATTACCTTATTAAGGATAACTACCGTAGGTACGTGAGTAATCATGGCGAGGTCCTTACTAAATTCACGGGATTGCCAGAAGGCAAGCCCCTTCCTTACGCCCCCCCTATGGTGCGAAGGATTTCGCAGCCCATTCACGCTACGCTTCGCCTTGTTTGTCGAAGATGGAACGAAATTTCAAAGCGCAGACCCATCATGATTGATCTTCTTATTGAGAAGCACAGAAAAAGCGCGCTGATGCAGAACTTTGCGGGTTTTCCATATATGCCCTCTTCCCTTGAAGACCAGCGCCTGCTGAATTCTGACTACTGGAAAGTCAAGGCCATTGAGAAAGAGTTGCCACTTTCGGAGGACGTTCTTGCGGATGTCAATAACATAATTGACTTCTGGAAACAGCGGCCGCGCATTGCGTTCCGCGTGTTTTGCCTCTCTTGGAACTACGCGCGCGGGGTCTGCTTGGAGGAAATGAGAGGAAAGATTGATACGCTTTGCATTGGGTTTCCGGGAAAGCGCGCGTCCCACATCTGGGAGGGATCCTATGCCAAACTGTGCCAAGGCCTGGCTGTGAAGAACATCCGGGTTGTCAATCTCAGAGTCCGCGCGTCGAACAATATGATGCACGACCTTACTCACTTGCCCCTAAGGAGTCTAAAGAGGCCCGCTAATGTCACAGAGATGATGGGAAATCATTCTCTGGCCTGCTATAACTTGGTGTGGGAGTTCCTGCCCCCGTACGACGGACAAGGCCTTGACCTCAACGTCTTTGTTCCTAATTTCTCCGGGCATCTTGTCCTGACTTCCGGAAGCAAGACCGTCAATGACCCAAGAAAGAGAATGGCTTTCTTCAAGGATACATGGATTTTTGACGGCCTACCCTCACCGGGCAAAACCCGCAAGAACGCAAGAAACGTCCGGGACGTTGAAACTATTGTTCTCCAGCACATTGTCATCGAATCTCTGGATGCATTCTTCACGTTTTTTCCGCGTCTAAAGAAAATCTTACTTTACACCGGAGCCTATTCATGCACGCCTGACGGAACGCTGCTCAACATTCGCCAAGAGCTTTCTCGCAAAGGTCTCAACACCCGTTACCTCATCTGCTACTCAACCGGAACTTACACTGTGTATTAGGAGTTTAATGCCATACTGTTACAAAGTAAAAATACCACCGTGCTATGCTTAGTTGTCATCCAGAAAAACACTTCCTGTAGCGTCTATGAGATTTTTCTGACTTCTCATTTTTGGGGTGTCGTCGATGGCATCCTCGAGTTTGGAAACTCTCTGAGAGAGTACTTGAATATTAGATTGCAGACTGGCACTGTACATGTCGAGTCTGGTGACCGTTCGCACGAGAGTGCTCGCAAGATACGCAACGACGATGGCGGTCAGAATAAAACTGAGCGCAAGAACAAAAAAAGAAATGACCCGGACCATCTTAATACCGTAGAAGCAGATCAGTATGTTTGCAGCCGTGCAGATAGAGTTGCTGATAAGCATAATCGCAAGGCTGGGGGACTTTGAAAATCCAAAGAGGTACAGATCGAACAGGATGTAGGCCGCATTGAGGGTGTTAATGATGGCAACCGCAACGGCGTAATCAAGATCATCGAGTATTGCCCTCGCTATGGTAAGGGCAATGATTATGCATTGCAGAAAAAGGCAGATGCCCGCAAAGAGCTTAACATTATTGTTGTCTTTGACGAATTCGACAATTGTAGCTCCCCCCATTTGTTGTAGTTAACGCTTGGTGCTTAGGAGACGACTTTAGATATAACGACCCCGTCTTATTTTTGCTGTTTGTACACCTGGAGCCCTATAACTGCAAGAGTGGCAACCGGGTAGCCAGCCAACAGGCAGAAAATTGTTATGCACAGAGCGAGAAACGTGTTTGTTTTCCAGTCTGTGTGGCGAAATTTTTTTGAAAGGCCAAAGAGCAGAAAGTGAATGTTGCTGGGGAGCCTGAAGAGCGGCCCGCTAAGGGAGGCTATGTCGCCCAGGGTAAGGGCCATTGCGGCTATAGAAGCCACAAGAACCTGCTCGAGAATGACAAGCC
>MDTG01029552.1_pt1 | contig 11394 bp, 8 predicted proteins | sample 811421 | NCBI WGS metagenome assembly MDTG01 (sample SAMN05326645, study PRJNA326480) | marine metagenome | isolation source: seawater | place: Pacific Ocean: South East | collected 2011
GAGGCAACGGATCTTTCAATTCCAATGAGGCCGCCATCAAGAACCCCTTACCTGAACTCGATCTCATTGGATCAACAGCCCCCATATCCTGGTGACCTGGAGATAGAGAGGAAGATCCAAAATTCAATACTATGGAATGCCGCGGTCGTTGTATCTGATACCAATAGGAGAATAGACGGAATCGGGGGGCACATCTCTACCTACGCATCTAGCTCCACACTCTATGAGGTAGGATTTAATCATATTTTCAGAGGAAAACAATCCAATGGAATAGGGGATGCAATCTACATCCAAGGACATGGAAGTCCCGGGATATATGCACGTGCCTTCCTCGAGGGCAGGATTTCTCGTGAGCAGATGATTAACTTCAGGCAAGAGGCATTCAATGACGGGCTTTCCTCATACCCCCACCCAAGGCTGATGCCCGAATTCTGGGAATACACTACCGTATCGATGGGACTGGGCCCACTCGCTGCCGTAATGCAGGCAAGGTTTTGGAAATATCTCCATCAGAGGGGTCTAGCGGATACTTCAGAGAGCAGAGTCTTTGCGTTCTTAGGAGATGGAGAAATGGACGAGCCAGAGGCAATAGCCTCTATAGCGATAGCCGGCCGTGAAAATCTAGACAATCTGATAGTCGTCGTTAATTGTAATCTTCAACGATTAGATGGCCCAGTCAGAGGTAACGCGAAAATAATACAGGAGTTGGAGGGACTCTATCGGGGAGCTGGATGGACGGTAATCAAAGTCCTTTGGTCCTCGGGATGGGATCGAATAATGAATGAGGACTCTATGGGTGTTGTTCTATCTAGAATTGAGGGAATAAACGATGGGGACTGGCAGAGGATGAGTACCCTCGAACCCTCGGAATTCAGAAAAGAATTCTTCTCTGGTAATGAATTCCTTTCTTCTTTGGGAAAATCTCTCTCTGATGTTGAGATAGAGAATTTGCGTAGAGGGGGCCACGATCCTAGAAAGGTGTACGCCGCCTACAAAGCCGCCGAGGCCGCAGAAGGGCCAGCAGTCATTCTCTCTCATACCGTCAAAGGATGGGGAATAGACTCCTTCGAGGGAAGAAACTCAACTCACCAGAAGAAGAAGATGGCATTGCAAGATCTGATTTCCTATAGGGACTCTCTTGAATTGCCAATAGATGATGAAGCATTAGAGGATACTCCTCTATACCACCCCGGAGAAGACTCAGAAGAAATTGAGTATATTAGAAGTAGAAGGGAGGAAATGGGGGGATACCTTCCATCTAGGAGATCTCCACCCATAGACATAGAACTACCAGACGAATCTACATTTTCGGAGTTTGATGAAGGAACCAGAGAAGGGCAGTTGGTCTCTACCACCATGGTCTTCGTCAGACTTCTAAGGAAACTATTGAAGTCCGAAGTGGGCCATAGAGTGGTTCCCATTATTCCTGACGAGGGCAGGACATTCGGGATGGATCCACTGTTCAGCGAGTTTGGTCTTTTCTCACAAGTTGGCCAGAATTATACTCCTGTTGACCACAAGATGATTATGAATTACAAGGAGTCAGAGTCGGGCCAGATAATCCAGGAGGGAATAGCCGAAGCCACTTCCATGGCCACTTGGACCGCGGCTGCAACATCCTACTCCCACTCAGACTCCCCCACTCTTCCGTTCTACACCTTCTATTCCATGTTCGGGTTCCAAAGGACTGCAGATCAGGTGTGGGCCGCGGCAGACTCTAGAGCTAGAGGGTTCCTGATGGGAGCTACGGCTGGAAGGACCACTCTGAACGGAGAGGGGCTACAGCATCAGGATGGACACAGCCTACTCATAGCCTCAACCGTACCGGGGTGCCGCGCATGGGATCCTGCTTATGCTTATGAGCTAGCAACAATAATTCGACATGGCATAGATGAGATGTGGGGTAAGAATATGGATGTAATACACTATGTAATGCTGTACAATGAGAACCAGCAACAGCTCTCAAAGCCAGAGGGGGCTGATCATGGAATTATCAAGGGAGCATACAAGGTACAGGAGACAGATCCCCCCTCCACACCTCGGATCAGAATACTAGGCTCCGGACCAATATTGCAATACGCCCGAGAAGCAGCATCCTTATTGCAATCAGAACACGGAGTTTCTTCTGAAGTTTGGTCTGTAACTTCTTATGGAGAGCTTCGAAAGGAGGGATTAGATTCTGAGAGGCACAACAGATTAAATCCAGATGAGCAAGTGTCATCATACGTCTCAGAGTGCTTTGGTGACGATACTCCGACTATTGCCGTTTCAGACTACATTGCTGCGGTCCCTGAGATGATACAGAGATGGGTGGGAGGGACCTATACCGTTTTGGGAACCGATGGATTCGGTCGTTCTGATACAAGGGAGAATCTAAGGAGGTTCTTTGAAATAGATACCGAGAGCATCATCCTCGCTTCTCTGTCTGCTCTAGAGAGGAATGGAGACATGCCATCCGGTACTGTTCGAGAGGTATCCAAAAGAATGGGCATCAGCCTCAACAGAGAAGATAAGGCGGAATGAATTTGAGTAGAGTGAGAAGTGCTTTCAGACTACTGACTTGGCTTTGGAGGAATAAGATATTCATAGCCACAGTGGGATCATTTATTGCCAAGATAAGGGGAAAGAAGTAGCCTGGATTCACAAAGACAGCGAGTTTAGAGCATAATTATACTCCAAAGCTTCCCCAATTGTGACCCAATCGGGAGTTGACCCGTCAATCCAATCATATCTATGACCGGGAATTAAACGCCATTCTTTTGGCAGGCGTTCTAAGATTGACTTAGCATGACTTATGCTACTCCACTGTGCATCGGGATCACTTCCCGGCAAATCCACCCTTCCCATTCCATTAGTGAATAACAAGTCTCCAGCGTGATAAACTCCGTGCCCATGTAATGTTACGTGCCCCGGGGCATGACCAGGGGAGTGAGTAACTACTAGTGAGATGGAACCCAGCCTCAATTCAATAGATGAATTTGGCTCATTTTTCCAAGTATTGGTGAAATTCACACGCTTGAAAACGACATGGCCCAGTAGACTGGGAACCATGGCATCCTGGTGCCCCCATACTTCTACATCAGGTGCCAGTGAAATCATAGATGAATACCCTTCAACGTGATCCCTATGAGTATGCGTGTACAAAAGGTGAGTTGGCCTCAAACCCTCCTCAGCTAGTCCCTCGACCCATCTCTTGGAGTCAAACGGGTCAACAATTGCAACTATTCCATTTTCTTTATCGATGAACGCAGTATTCATGTTCATGTAACCCCCCATCTGAGTTACCCATACCTCAACACCATCATTTCCCACGTCCTTGTCGAACTCCCCATCTGCCAGCATGGTTAGCCGCAATCGGTCATGTTCAATAGGTATGGTGGAAGCCTATTGGGGGGCAGGGTTCAAAATCGCCCCTCCTTTACGAGGTACGTGGCAAGAATGCCCTGTACGAAGATTCCACCAAAGAGGAGGCGAATAGCAAAGCCCCATCAGAAAGGAGACTGATTCTCCTAGGATTACTGAGGTGTGTAGAATGTCATACAATGCTCATGAGGTCGAGAACAAATGGCAACGTGTATGGTCTGAGCAGAGGGTATTCGAAGTAGAAGTCGATCCATCCAAGCCTAAATTCTACTGTCTTGAGATGTTCCCTTATCCATCTGGAAATATGCACATGGGGCATGTAAGGAACTACTCGATTGGAGATGCCATGGCGAGATTCCAGAGAATGAGGGGCAAGAACGTCCTGTATCCAATGGGATACGACTCTTTTGGGATGCCTGCAGAGAATGCTGCAAAAAAAGAATCCGGGCATCCTCACACCGTAACCGAGAGAAATATCGCAATGATAAGAGCCGATCAGGAACGAATGGGCTACTCATATGACTGGCGCAGGATGTTTGCAACATCCACTCCTGAGTACTATCACTGGAACCAGCAGATGTTTCTCAAATTCTATGAGGCAGGCCTAGTTGAGAGGAGATTTGCACCTGTAAACTGGTGCAATGACTGCGATACTGTACTTGCCAATGAGCAGGTGAAGAATAACCGATGTTGGAGATGCGGTCTTGAAGTGGTGCAGAAGGACATGGCTCAATGGTTTTTGAGAATGACAGAATATGCAGATGAGTTGCTTGAAGAGTTGGATGAAATAGAATTCCCAGAGAATGTCAAGGCAATGCAAAGGAATTGGATAGGTAGATCCCAAGGTGCCCATATAAACTTCCAGGTTGTAGACTCAGAAGCAACCATTGGAGCATTCACCACTCGTCCAGACACTATCTTTGGAGTGACTTTCCTAACACTATCGCCAGAACATCCACTGTGTAAGGAGCTAGTCTCTGGAACAGAGTATGAGAAAGCTTGGGAACAACTCAGAAATGAGTGTTCCAAGATGACTGAGTTCGAGAGAATCAATATGCTCAAGGAGAAGAAAGGAGTCCCACTAGGACGCTTCGCGATAAATCCACTAAGTGGCGACGAGGTACCAATATATGCTGGAAACTTCGTGGTTGCTAGCTATGGGACAGGAGCAGTAATGGCAGTTCCAGGACACGATCAGAGAGATTATGATTTCGCTAAGAAATACGGGCTTCCCATCAGGCCCGTACTCTCTAGGGAGAGAGAATCAGAAACTATCGAGGAGAATCCAGTCTTCGATGGCATGGGGTGGATGACCAACTCCAGTCGAGAGTCATTCGATGGATTATACGGGAATGAGGCCAAGGAAGCTGTGATATCCGCCCTGGAGAGAGAAGGAACGGGTCACGGAACCGTGCAGTACAGGCTCAAGGATTGGTTACTAAGTCGTCAGAGATTCTGGGGCACTCCGATTCCCATGATACACTGCGATGGGTGTGGAGTCGTTCCAGTCAACTCCCATGACCTCCCAGTAAAACTTCCACTAGATGTCAAATTTAGTTGGGAAGAAAGTGGCAATCCGCTAGCATCGAACGAAGAATTCCTGCATGTGAACTGTCCCAAATGTGGAGGAGAAGCGAGGCGCGAGACCGACACAATGGATACATTCTACGATTCATCTTGGTATTTTTTGAGATTTGCAGATTCAAACAACCCCTCTGAGCCTTTTGATTCTGATAAAGTGAATTATTGGCTGGAAGGGGGAGTTGATCTGTACATTGGTGGTATCGAGCATGCCGTCATGCATCTTCTGTATGCACGATTCTTTACTAAGGCAACTCGAGATTTAGGGATGAATTTGGTAGGTGAACCATTCGGCCGCTTGGTTTGTCAGGGTATGCTAAACGCACCGGCCCCATTCTGTGTTGACTGCAACTCCGAGTATCACATCGATAATTTTGGAGGGGCCTGCCCCAATTGCGGGAAAGCGCTGACCAGCCGTTCGGTCAAAATGGGGAAATCTCTCGGCAATACCGTCAGCCCAGGAGAGATGGTATCAAAATTTGGAGCCGACACAGTCAGGCTCTTCATCCTATTCGGTGCAAATCCAGAGGCTGGAATGGACTGGTCAGATACTGCATTGGAATCCAGCTCACGTCAGATGAATCAAATCTTTGAGGCATTCAAATCATTCGAGAACTCATCTCCTAGTTCTGGGATCATAGACTCATGGCTACTAGCAAGAGCTCTCGATAACAGAACTAGATGGATAGACGTGATGGAAGGAGTTAGTCTCAGAGAGGGGGTTATGATCAGTCATTATGAAATGCTATCAGATTGGCAGTGGTATAGGAGAAGAGGAGGATCCGATAGAGCTACAATCCGTAGATTCCTTTCTATATGGTCAGAGATGCTAGCTCCAGCTACTCCTCATATCGCTGAAGAATTCTGGTCTGCATTAGGAGGGCAGGGCCTTCTCGCTGTCAACACACTATCCGATATATCCGATTTATCTGAAACAGATGGATCCCTGGTATTGGCTAGTGAGGAGTACCTAAGAGAGCTGATAGATACTGCTAGGAATTTGAAATCATTGGCTCAGAAACACTCTGACGTCAATCTATCAAGAATGATAGTTCAAGTAGCAAGTAAATGGAAATCGGAGCTAGCCAGCGACGCTGTCAATCTAGCTTTCAGAGATTTTGATTTCAAAGGTCGTGGCCAGGAACATATACGAAACCTCCCAATTTTCGAAAATGAATCTATGAGAGGGGAAATTTTTCAATTATGGATGACTCTCACAACTGGATCAAAGAAGAGGAGAGGCAGAATACATACTTGGTCAGACTCTCAAAAAACTCTTTTGATAAACTCCTTAGACGAAGTGGAGATAATAAACCAAAATGCTGATTTTCTGGCTGGGGCATTAGATATGGAAACTGTGACATCGTATCTCGTAGGAGATGGTGAAGACATCGCAGGAAAGGCTAGAGTCGCCTTCCCTCTTGAGCCAGGAATAGCTTTCATTTGAGTAATCAAATCAAGCATTTTCACACGGTGGGTTCATGGAGCTAACTGCTCTCGGAGTTTTGTTGAGCGAAGAAAAAAGAGAAAGAAAGAGCCGCAGCCGGCGTAGGCCTAGGAAACGTCACGATGGAAGGCGAAGTGAGAAACCGCCTGCGAGAGATGACCAATCCGAGTCCATCGAGAGGGCATTGGGCAGGTTCACAGCGAATCCCTCGCCAATGGGCTTCCCTTCTGAGATAGATCCTCCTCCGAGAACAATCAATGTTAATTGGGAGCTAAATGCGGTATCCAAGAGCATTCAGAAAAAGGCAGGCGATATCGTCATGAGGAGGGGTGAGTTTGGATTTCTGCCTCAAGAAAGAGTAGATGAGATAGCATCACAGTTAGATGACCTACCTATCTCCTTAGAACAGGCTTTATCACTTCGAAACGCACTAAATCAGGAAAAGAGCGTTTACTCGCATCACAAACTTATGCGCAGATCCAACGAGCTAAATCGACGGTATAACTCCGGTGAAGATGTAATATCTCTTTCAAAGAGATTTGATGCCCCTCCTGTAAATACCTTCAGAGCAATATTGACAGGAAGAGGGTGGGGAAAGAACAGGATAAAGGAGTTTCTTAAGCAACCATCTAGGATGAAAGATAGGGACAGAGAACAGTTCGAATTAGCAGAGTCTATGGATAGGGTCAGCTCAGTTAATCAGGATGAGACACATAAGGCTTCAATGGTCTTTGAAGATGTTCTCTACCTGTTTTTCGACTCTATAGGAGTAAGGTATAGAACCCAGGATGACTTAATGGCCGAACAGAAGAAGTCAGAAGGAAGAGCAGTAATTACCCCTGACCTCCTAATGATAGACGATGTCAGAATAAATGGAGTTCCATGCGCGTGGATAGACGCCAAACACTTCTTCGGTGCGGATCTCAAGTTTCCAAGAAAGAAAACCCAGAAACAAGTTGATCGATATGTTGCAGAATATGGTCATGGAGCCATTGTTTACCGACACGGTTTCTGTGACGGACTGGAAATCAACGGAGCTGAGCAGTTAGATGCAAGTCCGCTGGATCTAACGCTCTTGGATAAGTTCCATGAAGAATCAAATTCCTAGACTTTTCCAACACTAGTAAGGATGTTTTTCAGTCCATACATGTCTAGTATCTTCCTAATATCATTAGCTCCATCTAGCCCCATTTCGAGACTATTTGGAACAATTGCTACACTAGTCCCCAGCATGCAAAGAAGGGGGACACCACTCTCAGCCATCCCACTCTCAGCCATAGCCTTCTCACATTTTCTTAGTACATCGGCACGGGCCTCCTCACTGGATAAACCGCTCTCCTCGGAGAAAAGCCTCGAATAAAACAGGATTTCATCCCATCTCGAAGCATCCCATTGTTTCTCTAGTAACCCCTCAAGATTTCTATTTCCTGCTTCTGAAATCAACCCTTTCCACTCCTGATTATCGATATATGATGATGTATGCTTACTCCCCTCACTCTTCCAAGCTAGTATGATGTCTGTCTCACTGGCCCATCCCTTAGATTTTCCCGGACCGGTTTCCAGAAGATGGCCGCTAAACGGGGAGCCGGGGTTTTTTCTTATTTCCACCCCTCCTGCTGACAAGGCCGTCACATCACCCAAACCACTCGATCTTTTACGATCGACAAGATGAGCGATCATTAGCGAACGTCTTCGCCCTTCTTCGTAAGGAATTCCAATGGCCCTCTGTATTGAATTACAGAAAGAAACCGAGCCCGCGGCAGACATTCCAAAACCCTGCCCTGTAGGTAGAGCTAATTTGACAGTGGCATCCCAATCATAGTTCATGACCTGAGGAACTTCCTCGGCTAGAAGATTCAGAACATCTTCATACAATTCAGAATCTCCAATCTGTTCAGTGAAGGAAATATTCAGACCCCCACTTCCCTCCCTACCTCGAGAAATGATCTCTACGCCATCTTTCAGACATATGCCCACTCCCCTGCTCCCTTGATTAATTGGGTCTAAATCACTGTCCTCAATGGTGAAGATTAGAGTGACGTGGCCGCCACAGTATCCTCGCCCAAGCAAGTCCGGCACGAATGTTCCGTGTACTATAGGGAAATAATATATCCCGCTCAGAGAACAGCCTTGAGGTCGGCGTCTATGCCGCCAAACCTTTCAGAGAGTTCAGCAATAGCCATCTCAAACGCTACCTTTGGATTCATTGACCCATCAGTCTCGAAGGATAGTATGAACTCGTTTGACAAGTCTTCCAAAATGACTGCATTCTTGAATTCTCTAGACTCCTCAGTTCCCGATCCAACGTGATTCAAGTCCTGCCTCAATAGCTCAACCTTGTCGACATCTACTAGCTTACCGTCCTTGTTGAAGTCTCCGGATTTTATATTAAGGCCCAAGTCCCAAAGTATTTTTGACCTTGATTTGGTTTTGATAACACCGATTTGCCTTGGATTGAAAGTCACTCCACAAACAGGTGACCACTTCACGTGATCCCTCCCTCTTCCCATAATGGCAGTGGCTGAGAATTCAACCATCTGCCCTTGGAATAGCTTGGTAATTGGAATTGACTGGTATTTCTTAGGAATGAAGCCGTCAGCATCTCCTAGGAAATTTAGATCACCTGCAGTCACCCATACTCCCTCTTTAGAACCCTTCACTTGACAGTAGTACAGCATCGTGCAAAGAGCGCACCCTCTGTCTTCTTCTACCATTTCTGCACAGTTAGGGCACTCATCCTGGAAGTAGAACTCATCATGTTTCGTTGGGACAGGTATCATTGCAAGCCTCTGTGCAATCACCTCATCTGGAAGTGGCCCATCAGTTTCCCAAACTTCACCGTCTTCCTCCTCAGTCTTCTTGACGAATCTAACAGTCTCAATAGCCATCTTTGGAGTATCTGACATCAATGTCCTTCTTATCGAGTTAACAAAGGCTCGATCGGTCTCCTTCAAAAGAATCTTGATTTTTTCATCGTCTTCATAAAGAATCTCTGCATTAACCATATTTTTCACCTCAGACACGCCTTCCACGGCGTCCTCCCTTAGACTTTGTACCATCTGTTGGTATTGGAGTGACATCTTCTATTCTGGTAACCTGCATTCCGGCCCTGGTTAGAGCTCTGATAGCAGAGGTAGCGCCAGGAGCGTTGTGAGATTTATTCCCACCAGCACCCCTGTACTTTACGATGACTTGGTTGAAATCCTTCTCAGCCAGCATTTCAGCCATCCTCTCGGCGGCTCGCATTGAGGCGAAAGAGCTGGATTTCTCAGAACCGCCCTTTGTTACCATGCCTCCTGAGACTTTGCATATTGTCTCCGATCCGGTGAGGTCGGTTGCGGTCATCAACACATTGTTGTGTGTGGTAAAGATATGTAGAATGGCCTTGTGAGACATCAGTTATCACCTTCTGGAATAGTATCCTCTACGGTAGGAGCAGTAGCTTCAGCCGCTTTGATGTCTTCAACGAAAGTATCTGCTACTTTAACCGGTCCGCCCACATTTTCTGCTTCTTCCTCGGATGTGTCTATAGTAGCTCTAATCTTTTCTAAATCCTGTCTGAATGGATGATCAGGATTCTCATACTTTGATCCCGAAGTGTACCTCAACATATCTTCCTCTTCTCTGAGTACGCGATAACCGGGAACTGTCATCTTCTGTTCACCAATAGAAATGTGCCCATGGACTATCAGATTTCTAGCAGCTCTCATAGAGGGGGCTAGTCCTTTGTAGTAAACTTGTGACTGGAGCCTTCTAGCTAGCATTAACTCCACATCAATCTGCAAAACGTTATCCAAAATAGAACCCTCTGATAGAAGCCCCTTTCTAGTTAAGGATGCAATCAAGTCATCCTTTTCCCTGGCGTAGTGACCTTCAGATGTGTCTACCCTGCCTATTAGCTTCATAGCTTGATTTCGATGCCTCCTGAGAGCTGATTTCTCTCTCCATATCTCTCTCATTCCGCCAACCTTCTTTAGGCCATACTTAGCTTTCAGAGCATGCTCCTCTTCTATTCTAGCTTGTTTCCAAGGATGAGTAGGTGTTTGAGTCTTAGGTCTTGCAAATTTTGGATCGCCCATCTAATCACCTCACTTCTTCCTCTGGACACCAAGTGCGGAGCCCTTTCTTCCATTGCTTCTTAGCCTCTGCCCTCTGACCTTGTGGCCACTTCTGTGCCTCATGCCTCGATAAGTCTTGATTCCAGCCATTCTTGCCACATCATCATCTCTAGTCATCTTCACTTCTAGGGCCACAATATGAGCATCTTCATTGGTTTCCAAATCTCTCTGCCTATTCATCAGCCACCAAGGCATCTCTGTAGCGTAAGTTCCAATCGAATCTCTTAGCTTATCCTGCTCTTCGTCGCTAAGGTGCCCTCCAAGCTTACTGCCATCGACACCAGAAAGCCTGCAAATCATCTCTGCAGTCCTCATCCCTATTCCTTTGATAGAGCACAATCCAACAGATATTTTACGGAGTCCATCGACGTCTGTATCTGCTATTCTTATGATGTAAGAGAAGTCATCTCCCAGCTGGGTCTCATCTATTCCTGTCATGTACGGTTCTCCCGCGTTCACCGGTCACCCAGTGGCTGTTAAGCATCCGGGCGACCAACCATCCCTATTTGAACCGATTGGAAGTCATTGGAGGGGCTAATCCTCTCTACAAACAACATACATTGTGTAATCACCAGTATCCCTGGATAGTTCAATATCAATCATGAAAGATCTCGCACCCTCTATCTCCCTCATTGCCTTATGGAACCGTCTCTGTAACTTTGGATGAATCTCAGGATCAAGTGAGCATCTCAGCGTTATGCTTCCTATCTCGAGCCTAGCAAGTGATGATGCGGTCTGCGAAATTGTGTGTTCCTCCGGCGGAGATAACTTATGTTGGACAACCCGCCCACTTGAAATTACGAAACCACTTACTTCCTCATTATCATTTATTGGTTCTGTGTGTATCAGCAAGGGCCTCCTCCCCTCTGTTCTGACCCAGGAGAA
>MDTG01145939.1_pt1 | contig 11394 bp, 13 predicted proteins | sample 811421 | NCBI WGS metagenome assembly MDTG01 (sample SAMN05326645, study PRJNA326480) | marine metagenome | isolation source: seawater | place: Pacific Ocean: South East | collected 2011
GTAGTTGATGCTGATGGATGTTCAGATTCTCAGAAAGATGCTGATGGGGATGGGATAACTGACGATAAAGACATTTGCCCTGATACGCCAAGTGGAGAAGTAGTTGATGCTGATGGATGTTCAGATTCTCAGAAAGATGCTGATGGGGATGGAGTAACTGACGATAAAGACATTTGTCCTGATACGCCAAGTGGAGAAGTAGTTGATGACCAAGGTTGTCCTTATCCATTATTAATTGAATCCTCAACTTTTATTGAAAGCATATCTCCAAATCCAGCATTTAATAATTTAAGACTTAACTTAAAAAATAATATAAAAATAAAAAATCTATATTTTGTTGATTTTAGTGGAAAGTTAGTAAAGCCAAAATCTTTTAATAAAGTTAACTTTGGATATAATATTGATGTATCTAATTTATCAAATGGAATCTATATATTAGAAATTTTCACTGATAATAATAATAATAGAATTAAGGTTATCATTGAAAAATAAATTGAGTGAAATAACTAATTAAAAAGACTTTAATCCTCATTGGTAGAATAGAATTCCTGCACTATATTGCGTGATAATATTTTAAAAGTGAAACAGTTTAGAACGAATGCATGCAATGTCTTAGTTATTGGATCAGGAGGTGCTGGTCTGAGGGCTGCTATCCAAGCATATGAGGAGGGATCAGAAGTTTTAATAATTGGTAAAAGAATTAGAAACGATGCCCATACAACTTTGGCATCAGGAGGTATAAATGCTGTTTTGGGATCACGCGATCCTGAAGACAATTGGAAACAACACTTTGTCGATACCTACCAAGAAGGTTATGAAATAGCTGACCCTAAAACTGTAGAAATTCTAGTGAAAGATGCTCCTAATAGAATTAAAGAATTAGATGACTGGGGTATGCCGTTTGCAAGGACCAAAGATGGTAAACTAGATCAAAGATATTTTGGTGCTCACACTTACAGAAGAACTTGCTATGCTGGAGACTATACTGGAAGAGCAATTTTAAATACATTATTAAAAAAGGTTGAAGAGTTAAAAATTCCAATTATTGATTTAATGTATGTTTCTGAACTACTAGTTGATAAACAGGGGTCTGAAAAACATTGTTTTGGTGCTCTTGCATTTGACATAGTTTCTGGTGAAAGGACTGTCTTTCTTGCCGACTCTGTAGTTCTTGCAGCAGGTGGCCATACAAGAATTTGGAGAAGAAGTTCTTCGAGAAGAGACGAAAATACTGGTGATTCAATTAGACTAGCTTTAAAAGCAGGTTGTAAGTTAGCTGATATGGAGATGGTTCAGTTCCATCCAACTGGGATGGTTCATCCTGAGTCCTTGGCTGGTACACTGGTAACAGAAGCAGTTAGAGGCGAGGGAGGTCATTTGATTAATTCTAATGGAGAGAGATACATGAAAAATTATGATCCTGAACGACTCGAGCTTTCTACAAGAGATAGGGTTGCGCTAGCAAACTATAATGAAATAATTGAAGGTAGGGGGACTAAAAATAATGGTGTTTTTCTTGATATTAGTCACGTAGATAAGGATGTTATTCTTGAAAAGCTACCTAGGATGTATAGGCAATTTATGGAGTCTCAAATGCTTGATATATCTAAATCACCAATGGAAGTTGCGCCGACAGCTCACTATAGTATGGGAGGTGTTTTAGTTGATCCTGAGACTCACTCTACCGATGTCAAGGGTTTATATGCAGCTGGTGAATGTACAACAGGTGTTCATGGTGCTAATCGACTAGGTGGAAATTCTCTTGCAGAAATTCTTGTTTTTGGAAAAATTGCCGGTCATGAAGCATCTAATTTCTCTGAGAATCTAAATTTCCAAAGAAGAAATAGAAAAATTATTTTAGCTGCTAATAAAGAATTGGATAAACTCACATCTAATGGTGACGAGTTAGCAAGACCATTACAAAGAGCTGTAAGAGATATTATGTGGGAGTATTGTGGTGTAATACGTTCTGAAAAAGGACTTAAAAAAGGTTTATCAGAACTTATGAAAATAAAGAAAGCATCTGCTAATGTTGATGTGAGACCAAGTGCTGAAGGCTTTATAGATTTAGCTTTAGCTCTTGATCTTCTAGGATCGATTGATAGCGCAGAGTCAACAATATTATGTGCTTTAGAGAGAAAAGAGAGTAGAGGGGCCCATCAGAGAAAAGATTATAATAGTATAAATAAAAAACTAAAAGTAAATTACATTGTTGAGATGAAAAATAATAGACAGAGTGTTTCATCTCAAAATGTCAAAAATCTTTCAAAAGAATTAGAAAAACCAATGAGTGATTATAAAAATATCAGCATAGATGGTAGATTATTAGAATAATATAAATCATTTAAAATTTAACGTTATAATTATGAAAAAATACATTATAGAATTTATTGGAACGTTATTTCTTGTTTTAATAATTGCACTTACAGGTAATCCTATTGCTATAGGATTCGGACTTTCTGCATTAATATATATGGGAGCTCATATTTCAGGTGCCCATTATAATCCTGCTGTTTCACTAGCAATGGCAATAAACAATCAAATTAAATTAAAAGAACTAGGACTTTACATACTTAGTCAATTTCTTGGAGCTGTTGTGGCAACATTATTAGTAATATTTTTAGGATATGAGTTTAATGTAGTCCCAAATACAGATAATATATCTAGTTTATTTACTGCTGAGATACTATTTACTTTTTTATTAGTCTTTGTTATTTTAAATGTAGCACTCAATGAAAATTTAAAGGGAAACCAATTTTTTGGTATTGCAATAGGGCTCACAGTTATGACGGGTGCTTTCTCTGTTGGTGATATTTCTGGAGCAGTATTTAATCCAGCTGTTAGCTTTGGTCCATCATTTGTAAGTTTATTTAATACAGAAATTTTAGATGAAAATGTATCATCAGTTGATTTTTTTCTTTACTATTTGATAACTGGAATTATAGGTTCAGTAATGGCATCATTTACCTATAAGAAAGTTTCTAAATAATTATTTCAAAAATTTTTTTATAAAAAAAATCTAATTTTTTTTTTTATCGTACCTAGAATTATGAAAAATTTTGATACTAATGATTATTTAGTTAGGATACCAATATTTATAATTTTCTTCTGGTTTGGTATTCTAAAATTAATGGATCTATCTCCAGCACAACAATTGGTCAAAGACACTGTTTTTTGGATGCCATTTCTATCAGCAGAGACTTGGACATATATCATTGGAATGTGGGAAATTTTTATTGCAATTTGTTTTCTTGTAAAGAGAATAACATTAATTGGAATGGTGTTACTATTTATTCAAATGGGTGGAACATTTCTTCCATTAATTATTTTACCTGATATTACATTTCAAGATTCTAATCCTTTGTTACCAACTCTAGAAGGTCAATATATAATAAAAAATATTATAATTATATCTGCATCACTTATAATTGGGAGGACTTATTTAAAATTATCATACCCAAATAAATATTTTAAGAAATATCTATCCTTCTAATTTTTTATATTCTGTACTAATAAGTAACACAACATTGTTTAAAGCTTGAAGATAATTGGTTAAGTCATTTACTCTATTTTCTAGATTGGATTGTCTTTGTTTGAGTAGATTTTTAAGTCTTTGATTTCTGTGATTATCAAAAAGTTCAGAATTGGATATATCTCTGTTAAAATTATTTTTTTCATTTTCGAACCATGACCCTATTTCCTGAGAAATATCTTTTGTCATTTCGGCCATACCGTTTACTCTCTCTTCTTGTTTAGTATATATTGACTCTATCTCATTTCTTAATTTTTTATTTTTAATTTCCAATAACTTTCCAGAATAAAGCATTGACTGAAAAAAAATATCAACTGGCTCCCATGCATTCCACCAACCAAAAATGAAATAATTATCTTGATATTTAGTATTATATTCTATTTCTCCGTTTTCAATAATAAAAAAAATAAATGGATTTTCTGTATGGATTTGATACGCTTCTTTTAGTGTAATAGAATTAAAATTATCAACAACATTTTTAGTAAGATAAAGCATGTTTTTTACTTGTTTTAAATGTTCTTTTGTGAAGTCGATATTTGATATAATTTCATCACCTAGAGTTATAACTGCATCATTAAGTTCATCCTTCTCCATTGAATTTTGTCTGAAATTTTCTACTGAAAACGATGCAAAAATACTTGTAAATATCACGATTCCCTCAGCTAAATATTTTTTCATTTTTTTAAACTAAATAAAATTTGAAATAATTACAATATTTCCCCTATAGTTAGGTGAATTAATATGAATATATACAATATTTATATTTTATCTTTTAATTAAACAAACCGAGATTTTTTCGGTAAAAGGAATTAGATAATGATCATATCCCAAACTTCACCAACCGCATTAATATCATAAACATAAGGAATGCCATCTACCCATATGCATGGTGTCCCTGGGAAATATGATAGAGTTCCAGCAGCAATAATTTTATTATCATATTTTTTGATACTTCTAACTACCCCTGATGATTCATTAGCAGCAATAATTTCATTATTCTCATCTATACCTTGGAGCATTATTTTCTCACAATTTTTCCAATATGTTGGACGCTCTGCATCCATATCCTGAGAAAATCCACCTAAATAAATATCTTCATTATCATCAATAAACATGCTGAAAACATCACTTCCCTGCCATCCATCATTAACATTGCCAATATTGCATGAGGTTCTTTTTCCATTGATCCAGTATGATGGTTTTGTTAAGTATCCCAGAAAGTTATGAGGTGTCATAACTGTCCCACCAAAGATTTTTTTATTGCCAACTATCTTAATATATTTTGCTTCTCCATCTCCACCGTTTGGTCTATTTAGATTAGTTCGATTTGTATTTTTCCAGAAGGATGGAATTAGGTTATGACCCTTCATGTAATAACCAGCAGTATAAACATCACCGTTATTATCTAAGGCTATTCCCCATCCCATTGAGTCTGCATTTGTTGTAAGATTAATTTTAGATCCATTTTTCCAGTAGCAAGATCCATTATCAAAATATCCACCAACATAAACATCACCGTTATGAACTATTATTCTTTGACCCTCCGAAAATTTACCGGGAAGTTCTTCCATTGTCTGATTACTACCATCTGGATCCATTGTCCAAACAAATGCAGTGCCCCCGTATTTCCATCCAGTTATATAAACTTTATTATTATCATAGAATAATCCCATAGCGTCTGTTGCATTTCCATTTAAAACTATTTTTTTTTCATTTATCCAGACTACTGCACCATCGGTAGTAGTTGAACCTGCGACAATTACTGTTTTCCCATCTAAATTACCATCAAGAAAATTTGATGATCTATTAGTGTCGAGCTTATCCTCAGATGATTCATTACAAGCAAAGGATATGAATATTAATAAGAGAATATTTAGATTTTTCATAGGCTTATGTTATATAATTAAATATATTAAATTTATTAAAAAAATTAATCTATAAAACTCAAATTTTGAATTGAAATTTAATTTATAATATCAATTAAATATTTTTTAATTCGATCATTTATTTATTATTTAATTACATATTATAATTAATTGGATTGTTTCATTAGGCCATTTTCTCACTTTATTAAATTTTTTTTTAATAATACTTTAGTGTATTACTATATGCTATATCTATTATATTTCTGAAATTATGATCAATATTTATATAAATTGTATTTCATAATTTTTTTAAAGCCTTAATTTTATTAATAAAGGTATTTGTAATTATTTTATACACTAATTTTATCTATTGATATCAATACATTTATTAGAATCCTTGTTTAGTTTATAAATATGAATATTCTTATACTTATAACTTTTACTGCAATTTCATTTATCATTTACGGTTATAGTTCATTGGTCTCAAAAAGAATGAAATTAGAGTACTTAAGATGGGGATTTAGTAAACAAAGAAAAATTATTGGATATCTACAGTTTTTAGGAGGTATTGGACTTATAGTTGGGATTAAAATAAATTCATTATTAATACTTGTTTCAATTTGCTTTATACTAATGATGTCTGTAGCAATTCTAGTTAGAATAAAAATAAAAGATAATATTGCAGAAATTTTACCTGCTATAACATATTTGTTTTTAAATATACTGATATTATATAGTTCATTAAATCCTGATATTATATAATTCATTAACTCATCAAAAGTAGAATCTACTTTATTTTAAAAAATATCGAATTTATCATAATTTTAATATTAAGTGATTATAATGTGTATTTATTTATATATTTGATGTATGGATTGTAATTGTAAAAATTGTGACTGTACAAATTCTTGTAAAGATTGTAGTTGCTGTGATTGTTAGATTAGTACGTTGATTAATATTCTACAACTCAACAAATCTACAACTCAGTAAATTTATTTATTTCTTTCTCAACCTTAGACTTTTCAATAAAACCAATATTAGACCACATTAGTTCTTTATTCTTGAAAATTTGTAAGACAGGTAGCCCATAAACCTCAAGACTTCTTACTAGTGGAAGGTTTTTATCGTAATCAATCCTAACAAGTTTTAAATTATCAGAATACTCTTCAGATAGTTCGTCAAGATATGGTTCCATAATTTTACATGGGGCACACCAATTTGCATAGTAATCAACCAATACTAATTTGTCTGAATTAATAAAATTATTAAAATCTTCGACAGTTAAAGAATTTTCAAATTTATAATTTATCGATGCTTCAGGTAATTTATTTTTTCTCCATTCTAAAATTCCACCATCCAATTCGTAAACATTTTTAAATCCTAATGATCTAATTTTTTTATTTGCCTTAGAGCTTCTTCCACCACTAAGACAATATACCATTATTGGTAAATTTTTATTGAAAATATTTATATTTTGATCAAATTTCTCATCGTGCCAATTTATGTTGAGAGAATTTTTTAAATGACCTTTATTAAATTCCTCAGGTGTTCTTACATCGATAATGATAACTGACTTATCATTTTGAATTATTTTATTAAACTGATCGGATGAAATAAGATTTGTTTTATCCTGATCACAGGAGATAATTGTTGTCATTATCAAAGTAAATATTATATTAATCATAGCATTGATTTTAATACGCATATAAATTATAGTTTTATTTTTGTCATCATATTAAGGTATCTTTTTTTTTACTTTCTCTCAAGTTTTTAATGTGTTATATTACTAAATTGTATTTAGATTAAAAATTTTTATTAATTTTTTGATAATTCATTATTTATCATGGTGATTAATGCTTCTGCTTCTTTTATCATAGTTATGATATAAGATTGATTGGTTCTAGCTACAACAATTCTTAGACCTATTGCATTGACTAATTCAAATTCCTTTTCTGAATTATTCAAAATCGTTGCAATTAATTTTTCTAAACCAATCATATTAATTTTTTTATTATTGAATCCAAAATTATTAGGATCTATAATTGTTGAAGATCTTATAATTGGAAAAATTTGATTATAGTAGACAATATCAGTATTCTTAGTTATCCTAATATTATAATTTTCTGAGTCTTGATAATATTTAATAATCTTTGAGGCTAATATTTTATCCTTGAATAAAGTAAATTGTCCTGTACTTTTTAATTCATTAAAGGTTGTATTAATTGAAGGGTAAGAACTGGAATACATCAATCTACTTAATTTGAAATTCAAACTATCAGTTTTAGAAAAACTTTGATATTGAGTATAATCCTCTAAGATTGAAGCACCTAAATCAATTGTTCTTTTACTAAAATTATCATAATTTTTAAAAGAATTTATCTGTATCTCTAAATCACTTTTTAATCCATTTAAAAAGAATATTTCTTTTTCTCTATTCATTCTATTATTATTCCATTCGTTTATCCAGAATGAAAGTGTTATTCCGGTAACGATTACAATAAACTCTAGCGAATATTTTATAAGATATTTATTCATTTCATTAAGTTAAAAATTAAAAGTTGATTATTGTAAATTATCTATTTCTATTAAAGGTTTAGTTAATTTAATATTTCATTATTATTGATCTTATCAATAATGAGTAAAACATTTTATTATATGAAAAATTTATTAATATTTTTTAATTAAGTAATTATATCATATGATGGAAATAAAAAATATGATTATAAAAATAGAGGATGAAATTTAAAAAAATAAAATAATTATGGGATGCGTTAGGAGATGTGAATATTATTTATTTTAGAGTTTATTTTATAAAGATTTAATTTTTTATAGTTCTAACGATCATGAAATAAATAAAATAGTTAATAATAATATTATCGAGATTTTTGATTTTATAAATCATAAAATTTCCAATAAACTATAGTCAGAATATTAAGTATTAGAGTAACCAAGGTAAAAAGAACAGTAATTAGATGAAGTCTTGAAAATAATATTTCATTCGATGCATCTTTAGCTTCATTAATATATGGTGTTATCACATAACATATAATCATTAAGATGAGACTTACTATATAAAAGTATTTTGGTAGTGTTTGATTATTGTTATATAGAAAAATTATGATAAGTGCAATTAGTGATATTATAATGATTGTTATAAAATATTTTGGCCAAATAAACCTCAAAAAAATACTAGCATCTGAAGTACTTACAAGTTTATTAATTGCTGGTGCTATTAGAAGGGATTGAAATAGAGTTATACTTATGATAATTCCTGAATTAATAATAGGTATAATTTTAATAATACTCACAATTTTGAATAACGACATTTGCCATAAATATGTTTTAAATTTTTTTGATTAAAGATCTTTAAAATCCTACAACTTTAATATGAGATAAACCAATTTGCATTCGTAATTGTTGACTGATTTCTTAGCACAACTTGTTAGAACAATTTTTCTAATACTTAAGTTCCTAAGAAATCATTTAATGAATTGACTGTAATAAGATTTTTTTTGAATAATAAATAACAAACTAACTCCAAATCTTTTTTTTAAAAAAATCGTTACCTGTAAGCAACACCTTCTAATTTATATAATATGAGTAAAATAAAGTATATATTAATTATCATATCCCTCTCCTGTAGTGATTACTCAAATGATAGTTACCAAAAAAAAGAAAATACATCTGGTGACTTGGTTATCTATGTTACATCAGACGGTGGTAGTGGCTACAACTCTACATCATCAAGTAACAGCGATTACTATCTAAGCGGCAATGATAAAAATGGTGCTGTTTCTGGAGGTGATCCAGATATTACATTTTCTGTTGGCGATGAAATAGCATTTGATATTAGTGCATCAGGGCATCCATTCTATATAAAAACCGAACAAGGAGTTGGTACACAAAACCAGGCATCTAACGTTATAAACAATGGAGAAACTAATGGAACTATCAGATGGACACCCTCTGAAGCTGGTACATATTATTACCAATGTTCATTACATAATAACATGTATGGAATTATTAATATTGTTCAATAATATTAATTAAAATTTATATTATAAATTATAATTCCAAACCTTATTAAAATTTTAAAATTCAAATATTTAGGAAGAACTTAAATCAATTCTGGTTAAAAATTATTTTATTATTCTTTAATTACATCAAATGTAAATGAAATTTTTATTTTCTCCCATGCAAGTGAAATTGAACCTCTTCTCTCGTTAACTTTTTTTACCTCGTAGCTTAAACTTTCAACAATTTCGGGGAGTAATGTAGGGGTCACTTCAAACCTAAAAACATCTTCATTTTCATCATAATCATCTTTCCCGTGTTGTTTCCAATTTTTATTAAATATGATAGTCCAAGTATCTTTTTTTGGAATAGTAAAAAAACCATATCTGCCTTTATCCAATTTATTTCCATTAATATTTAGGTCATAATCAGTTTCTATCCATGTAGCATTATGGGCACCAGATTGCCAAACCTGATTATAAGCTAGCAATCCACCAAAAATAATTCTATCTCTTACACTGGGAGAAGAATAATCAATATGTATGTGAGCACCACCAACCATTGCCATTGCTACTGATTGAGGACTTAAAATCTCACTAGAATTAGTATTTTTGTTACTATGACTTTTATGCCCCTCGTGATTATTTTTTGAGGTTGAACAACCACAAATTATGATAAATAAAAAAAAAATTTTTTTCATTATATAAATTTAAATTATGTGAAAGAATTTTTTTCATTTATTATTAAAAACAATTGAATTATCCTTTTTCTTCTTTCTAAGATTTTTGTGATTTACTATTATTTATTCGAGATATATTTAATTCATTTTGTAGAGTTTTGATTTTAGGAATTAATTAAACTAAATGAGCAAAAAAAGATTTTATTCAGATTGGTATTTAGTTTCCATTATACAGACTTGAGGGATTTATTCTTTTTATTTTTTAATTTATTTATTGTCTTCTTCATCTGTTATGATGTAAAATCTCTATAATTTGTTATTTCTTATGAATAATGGTAGTTTTAAATTGTGAGGCTATTATTTATAATGTTACTGTTTATTATCTCTTGTAGTGATGATAATAGTTATTCTGACAATTGTGTTGATGAGACTCTAATCGATAAAGATTTTGCTTGTACAAAAGAGTATAGACCTGTCTGTGGATGTAATGGAATTAATTACGGAAATAGCTGTGAAGCAATTAATATTGGAGGTGTTTCATCATACTCTGATGGTGTTTGTAATGAATGTGGTGAGTCTTTTGATTGTGACTAGAAGAACTATTTAATACTTTAATATCCTACTCAATTTTAATTTTTTATATAATTAAATTTAAACAATATGAAAAAAAATATAATTATTGCTTCTTTAATTGGACTGATAGTAATTAATGTAATATTCAATCATTATGAAGATATGGTAGAAGAAAAACTTCAAATGCAAGAAAAGACTATAGATAATGAGATTAAAAAAGCAAATAAATCAAAGCTTATAAATCCGTCGGTTAACCAACTATTTGGTAATTATGTAAAATATTGGAGTGATCAAAACTTTAATAAGATAAGTGAAGAAATATATGGATTGCCTTTTACTTTATATAATCAAGATGATGTTTCAGTATTTTTAACTAAGAATCAATTAGTTTCATTTCTTAAAAACACTTTCAATCAACTAGAGGAAAATAACTATGGATATTCAGTAACAAATAGTTTTGAGCATTATAAAGAAGATAATAATATTATTATTATAGAAATGAATTTTACAAGATTTCTAAAAGATGGAAATATAATGGGCGATAAAGAGAGAGAAGCATCTTATATTCTTAAAAATATTGATGGTAGTTTTAAAATCGTCGCGTTAATTCCTCACTCACCAATCTCAGAATAATTTTCTTTAATAATAAAGAGTTATACAAAATAATTCAATATTTGTTTAATGTGATAAATAACTTTTATTTTTAAATAAATAATTAAGTATTATGAATA
>MDTG01427444.1_pt1 | contig 11394 bp, 7 predicted proteins | sample 811421 | NCBI WGS metagenome assembly MDTG01 (sample SAMN05326645, study PRJNA326480) | marine metagenome | isolation source: seawater | place: Pacific Ocean: South East | collected 2011
ACTGCGCGAACTGCCACCAGGTGGACGACGACCAGAACGCTGATTTCGAGACCGGTCCGTTCAACACCTGGTCGACGAGCATGATGGCGCACTCGGCGCGTGACGTCATCTGGCAGGCCGCCCTGGCGATCTCCAACACCGAAGCGAACATGTCGGGTGAGTACTGCATCCGGTGCCACGCTCCACAGAGCTGGGCGGCCGGCCTCTCCGACAACGGCGACCTGAGTACGTTCACCGATCCGGAGCACTTCGACGGCGTCAGTTGCCACTTCTGTCACCGAACCGTCGACCCCGTGTACGAAGCCGAGAACCCGAGCGAGGACGTGGACATCCTGCAGGCGCTGGTGGCCGCGGGCACCTATCCCGACGATCTCGGCAACGGCCGGTTCATCTTCGATCCGACCGACACCCGCCGCGGCCCCGAAGCCGATTGGGGAGTGAACATGCACGGTGCGGACATCCTGGTCTCACCACATCACAACGAGTCGTCCTTCTGCGCGAGCTGCCATGATCTGCGGAACCCCGTCTTCAGCAAGCAGAGCGACGGGAGCTACGCGCCCAACGCCCTGGGCAATGCCCACCCGACCCAGAATCCGCACGACATGATGCCCGAGCAGCTGACCTACAGCGAATGGCTGCACAGCAGCTTTGCCGACGGCGGCATCAACTTCTCCGACGGACGATTCGGCGGCGATCATCCCACGGGCACCATGGAATCCTGTCAGGACTGCCACATGCCCAAGCAGTACGGGGCCGCCTGCGTCTTCTGGTACGTCGACGGCATCGGCACCAGTCCGGACATTCCTGATCATGCCTTCGTGGGTGCCAACACCTGGGTCATCCGGTCGGTGCACGACCTGAACGATCCCAACGAGACCGGATTGAACGACGAGGCCATCGATCGGGTCTCCGCGCAGACCGAAGCCTTCCTCCAGGCGGCATCGGATCTCGATCTGGTGGAGATCGGAAACGAACTGAGCGTCACCGTCACCAACTGGTGCGGACACAAGCTGCCCACCGGATTCCCCGAAGGCCGACGCATCTGGATCAACGTCCGGTTCTTCGACGAGCCCGGCACCATGATCCAGGAGCACGGCTGGTACGACTACGCAACCGGCGATTCGATGCTCGACGACACCAAGGTCTACGAGATGAAGCTCGGCATGGATGCGGGCATGGCCGCCACCACCGGAATGCCCGAAGGCGAGACCATGAGCCTCGTGCTTGCCAACACGATCGAGAAGGACAACCGGATTCCACCGCCCGGATTCACCAACGCCGCGTACGAGTCGTTCGACGGCGCTCCGGTGAACTACGCCTACGACGACGAACAGCACTGGGACGAAACCCTGTACGACATCCCCGCGGCGGCCGTGGCGGCGCACGTGACGGTCTACTACCAGACGACGTCCAAGGAGTACATCGAATACCTCCGCGACAACAGTCCCGAAAACGAGGAGGGACCCTCCATCGGACAGGTGGCCTACGACCAGTGGGTGCTGCACGGCCGCAGTGCGCCGGTGGCCATGGACAGTCAGGTGATCTTCTTCGTCAAACCCGAACCTCCCACGGGCGATGCCAACGGCGACGGCACCGTCGGTGTCGACGATCTGCTGATCGTGATCCAGGACTGGGGCATCTGCGTGATCTGCGACGGAGACCTGAACGGGGACGGATACGTCAACGTCAACGACCTGCTGCTCGTACTTGCCAACTGGGGCGGATGATCAGGATTCCCGCTCGAGCCACACCACGGCACCGCCCGCAGGAAGGGCCAGCAGGACGCCGTAGAACATCGAGAACGAAGCCAGCGCCAGTCCCCCCGCCACGGTGGTCGACGTGCCGTCGCCGAACAGCATCACCAGGATGCCGATCAGCACCCCGAGCAGGGCCCCAACGGCGCTGCATCGTGCGATCTGCCAGAGACGGGACGCGAACGAAAACGATCGACAGAGGAATCGACTCGCCCGGACCAGCAGACACGTCGTGACCAGGACCAGCAGCAGACTCCAGAACGCCACGAGACTTCCGCCGATCATGCCGTCGATGACCGTGGCCGCCAGCACCGCGAGGTAGAAGGCCGGCAGGGTGATCATCACCATCCGGATTCGACGCTGGAGAGCGTCGTCCGGGCCCCGTACCGTGATCGTGGTTTCGTATCGCATGGACATCGCTTTCTCGCTCCGTGCCATCCCTGCCACGCGCGAGCAACATCCAGATACGTCCCGGGGGATCGTGCAGATCCCTGAAATGGCCGTGTGCACCGGTTTTCGGGTTGGAACCAGCCGTACAGACTGTTCAGGCCGATCCACCGAGGGCCTCGATCCGCTGCGCCGGTGCTTCGACGTTTCGAATGCGAATCCCGAAGTTCTCGCCGACCTTGACCGCCTGACCGCTCCCGATCCGGGTGTTGTTCACCAGGACCGCCAGATCCTGACTGGCCTGCTTGGGAAACTCGATGATCACGCCCGGCTGCAGGCTGGTGACCTCACCGACCGTCGCAACCTTGTCCGCGATCTGAACGATCAGCGGGACCTCGAGTCCGAGCAATGACTGCAGATGCTGTTCCACGGAGGAGATATCGGCCGCTTCAGCCGTCGGAGGCCAGCAATCCGGCGAGGACCGCCATGCGGACCGCCACACCATTGGTGACCTGGCGAAGAATCAGGCTGTGGGGGCCGTCGGCGACTTCCGGAGCCAGTTCGAGTCCCCGATTGATCGGTCCCGGATGCAGCACCGGAACCCCCTCCGACAGGCGAACCGCACGATCGACATCCAGGCCGAACCGCTCCCGGTAGTCGTCCGGGATGCCGTCCCCATCGTGACGTTCAAACTGAATCCGCAACATCATCAACGCGTCCACGGATTCCAGCACCGCGTCGAGATCGTGGCTGATCGAGACCGCACCACGATCCGGTCCCACCGGAACGATGGATTCGAACTCGGCCGGAACAAGCGAGGAAGGACCGACCAGCACCACGTCGGCGCCCATCGCGGTCAGGGACCACAGATTGGAGCGTGCGACACGACTGCTGGCGATGTCCCCGACGATTGCCACCGACCGACCCGCCAGTTCCCCTCCGAAATGCTGCAGCAGCGTCATCAGATCGAGCAGGCCCTGCGTCGGATGCTCGTGTCGGCCGTCCCCGGCATTGATGACCGGGACCTCCACGTGCTCCGCAATCAATGCCGCTCCCCCGGAGGCCGAACACCGTACGACGATCCCGTCGACTCCCATGGCTGCGATGTTCGATGCCGTGTCGACGAGGCTTTCGCCCTTGGAGGTGCTGGAACTGGATCCCAGCAGATCCACGACCCGGGCTCCCAGACGATGCGCCGCCACCGAGAAGCTGACCCGGGTCCGGGTGCTGTTCTCCAGAAACAGATTCGCGATCACGCCCCCTGCCAGCATCGGAACATCGGGCATGGTGCCCTGCACGATCGGGAGGAAGGACTCGGCATCGTCCACCAGTGCACGGAGCTGGGCGCTCGAAAGCGTCTCCAAATCCAACAGGTGGCCCCGGCTGGTCCAGGTCGAGGTGGTCATGCGTGCATTGTACCGGTGCCGGCGGGATCTAGAGATCGACGACCTGCATGTCCGATTCGGCCTTCTGCTCGACCACGGGCTGCTGGACATCGGTCACGAAGGCGGACAGTCCCGCCTCGGACGCCAGCTGCTGTCTGGCGAGCGCCGCATTGAACCAGGTGGTGGGTTCATCGCGATGCATCGCCAGCAGATCGATGGCGATCTGCGCTTCGCTCTTGCAGTAGTCGACGGGCTCGATGGCCCGCTCGAAGACCTGCAGCCGGTCGTCGACGTTCTGGAAGGTGCCGCTCTTCTCCATCCACGTGGCGGCGGGCAGGAACACGTCGGCGCGCTCCACGAGACGATTGGGCATGGTGTCCAGCAGCACGACGAACCGGTCCTCGACCAGCTCCAGCAGATCGTCGGTGACCCAGGCGCTGGGGTAGTTGCCGGTCACGAGCAGACCGTTGGCGGCCGAGCAGGCCTCGCGGACGCGATCGAACTCCACGACCTCGCCGCCGAGCGCGGCGAGCACGCGTCGAACGCCGCGTGCATTGGGGGCCTTCTCGGCCCGTACGGTGTACCCGCCCGGGAACGACTTGTCCTCGCCCTGCACCGGGACGGGACCCACCACGAGGGTGGCCGCCGGATCGAGTGCACGCACGAGTCGCCCCAGGTACCAGGCGTCCTCGCAGGACAGCATCGGACTGATGATCGCCGCGAGACGTTCGGACGACCGCAGACCTTCCACGGCGCGATGCAGCGATTCGACCCAGGCGTCGGCGGCTTCGTGCGGCTCCCTCGGCAGCTGATCGCGCAGCAACGGCATCCGATGACGGAACTCGTCGTGGACGAACTCCCATCCGTAGCGGATCTCGTCGGAGATCCACCATCCGTTCACCTCCGGATTCGTCCGCGGCTTGATGCGGTAGACGACTCCGTTGTTGTGTTCGACACTGATGTTGTCGCCGCCGCTGGTGATTCCGTCGATCGACGGCGTGCTCGTGAGGTACCAGACCCGCTGCTGGAACAGGAAATCCTTGTCGAGCAGCGCGCCGACCGGACAGAGATCGATGACGTTGCCGCTGAGTTCGTTGTCCAGAGCCAGACCCGGAAAGACGTCGATCTGCTCGAGCGCTCCACGTCCCTCCACCATGAGCTCCGAGGTACCGGTCACCTCGCGGGTGAACCGGACGCACCGGGTGCACATGATGCAGCGGTCGGAATAGAGGAGGACGTTCGGTCCGAGGTCCTTCTTGGGCTGCTTGAGCTTCTCCTCCTGAAAGCGGGATGCGGATCGGCCGTAGCGGTACGAGTAGTCCTGGAGCGAGCATTCACCGGCCTGGTCGCAGACCGGGCAGTCGACCGGATGGTTGATGAGGAGGTATTCCATCACCGCACGCTGGTTGCCCACCGCCTTCGGGGAATCGGTGTAGACCACCTGCCCGTCGGCCGCCGGAGTCTGGCAGGCGGGCATCAGCTTCGGGATCTCCTCCAGCACATTGTCGTTGCGCGGATTGGGGGCCCAGATCTCAACCAGACAGATCCGGCAGCTGGCGACGATCGACAGCCCGGGATGCCAGCAATAGTGCGGGATCTCGTGCTCGTGCGCAAGGGCCACCTCGAGGATCGTCTGACCCTGGGTGAACTGGCACTGATGGCCGTTGATGCTGATGCTGGGCATGGGGCCCCGGCTCCTTCGATGACCCTAAATGGTAGCAGGGGGCGGGCCGATCGCCAGATTTCATCGACGAGGAAGTGTCCTTGCCTCGAGGACGAATGCACCCTCTTCGAGGGTGATGGCATCCAAACGGACAATTCGCCCATCGACCAGTTCCACCTCGGATGGGAAATCCGCGCCATCGATCAGGTAGTCCACGGCCAGGATGGATGCCTCGTCCCCGTCGGATGCCGCCTCACGAACGAGTTCGAGCAGGGATCCCGGGGGGCTGGGGACCGGAAGTCGACCGATCAGACCACCCACGATGGCCAGATGCATCGTCTGATCCGTGATGGCAGGAGCGAGCTGCAGTCCGAGCACCCGACGGGCTCCGTTGTCGGGCACCAACTCGATCGCGATGACCATCCCCGAGGGCGTGGTGTGGACCTGCGGAAGTCCCAGATATTCGGGCCAGGGCGGATGCCCCTCGTGGGCAAGCCATTTGACCAGACGAATGGCCAACCAGGCATTGACCGCCTCGTCGGAGATCCGAAGCTTCCAGGATGCGCCGGATTCGCGGATCTTCTGCAGGTTCTCGACCAGCGCGAACTCGGCCTGCTGGGCCGTGTCGGAGGCGGAGGCATCGTCCGCCTCCGGCGGGGCGTACCACGGCGGACTGAGCATGGTCATGAACCACAGGACGGCCACGACCACGACCACGGACAGAAAGAGCAGCGACGCCAGGAACTGGAGGGTCGAACCACCCTTGGATGGGGTCGTTTCATCCTGACCGCCATCGTTCGGCGACTGCTCCGGCCCGGATTCATCCACTGCGGGGGGTGCTTCATCCATGCGGGGATGGTACCCGCTTCCGAAACAGGATGATCATGCCGACGACGGAACCCGTTCAACCGTGATGGGTCGGCAGGTAGGCCTGTTCGAGATACTGGGCCAGCATCCGATGCGTGTTGAACACGGGGGGCACCGTGACCGCCGACCGACGCACCCGGTGCAGCCATGCTTCCGGAAGATCGTGCTCGTTCCGCTCGTAGTAGGCGGGCACGATCTCGGATTCGAGAAGAGCGTAGAGCTCCTCGACGTCGCGGCGATCCCGGGCCTCCGGATCCTCGAGCTCCTCCTCGCTTCCGAAGGACCAGCCGTTGGTGCCGTCCATCGCCTCCGGCCACCATCCGTCGGGAATCGATACGTTCATGCCACCGTGGATCGGCACCTTCATGCCGCTGGTGCCGCTGGCCTCCCGGGGCCGGATCGGCGTGTTGAGCCAGAGATCGCAACCAGATACGAGCGAGCGTCCCAGCGCGATGTCGTAGTCCTCGAGCACCACCACTCGATCACGGAAGACATCCGAACCGGCGTGTTCGAAGACCTGACGCAGATAGTCCTGTCCACCGAGATCGTCGGGATGGGCCTTGCCCGCGAAGATGAGCTGCACCGGACGGTCGGGATCGCCGAGGATCGAAGCGAGACGCGCCGGATCGCGGAACACCAGGGGGGCCCGCTTGTACGTCGCGAACCGGCGTGCAAAGCCGATGGTCAGCACTTCCGGATCAAGCAGTTCCGACGCGTCGACCTCCACCCCCAGACGACGGCCCCGGGCCTCGACCCGGCGACGGACCTCCGAGATGAAGTCGGCCCGGAGCGTGTTCCGCAGCGCCCACAGCTCATCGGGTTCGATCGAATCCGCATCCCTCCACGGGTTTGCATCGGGATCGACGGTCTCGAGATCGATTCCGTGACGACGCCAGAACCTCCAGGCGTCGGAGTGCATCCAGGCGTTGAGGTGGACTCCGTTGGTCACGTGCATGATGGGGACCGCATCACGGGAGCTCGTGCCGTAGATGTCCTGCCACATCTCCTTGGTGACCAGTCCGTGCAGACGCGACACGGCATTGACGTGCGTCGAGCAGCGCAGTGCGAGCACCGTCATGCAGAACTGCTCCGCAGCGGTGCCGGGATGTTCGTTTCCGAGATCCGACAGGGTGGAAGCCGGGATGCCCGCCGGTCCGGTGATGGGAGCCAGCAGCGAGACGACCGCATCGATGTCGTACCGATCGTGTCCGGCGGGGACCGGGGTGTGCGTGGTGAAGACGGTTCGCGTGCGAACCGCATCCATCGCCGCTTCCTGGCCGTGTCCCGCATCGATCGCTTCACGCAGACGCTGCACGCAGACGAAGGCCGCGTGCCCCTCGTTGAGATGATCCACCGTCACGTGTTCTCCGACGGCCCGCAGGGCCATGGCTCCGCCGACTCCGAGGAGCATCTGCCGCCGCATTCTGATGGTCGGATCGCCGCCGTAGAGCCAGCCGCTCAGGGCACGATCGGCCTCGCCGTTGTCGTCGATGTCCGCATCCAGCAGGTAGAGCGGACAGCGACCGACCTCCATGCGCAGCACCCGGGCGGATACGACGCCGTCGCCCATGGGCACGGTGATCACCTGACCGGTGTCCTGCATGGGTGAACGATCCGGATCGAAGTCCGGGTGATCGACACGGGTGCTGCCATCCGTTTCGATGCCCTGCCGGTAGTACCCGCCGTGGTAGACGATGCCGACGCCGACGAGCGGGATGCCCAGATCGGAGGCGGAACGCAGATGATCGCCGGCGAGAATCCCCAGGCCGCCGGCGTACTGCGGCAGCGATTCGTGCAGGCCGAACTCCGAACAGAAGTAGGCGATGCGCAGTCCGTTCGCATCGGGATGGGTCCGTTCGAACCACGTCGTTCCCTCCAGCGCCGCACTGCGGAGGCGATGCACCGCGGCCAGCTCCTCCTGAAACACGTCGCAGGAGGCGAGCTCGTCGAGACGTTCGTTGTCGAGGCCGGCGATCACGGCCAGGGCGTCGTGCCCGGTCGAACGCCAGGTATCCGGATCCAGCCCGGCCATGAGGCGACGGGCCGGCGGCGACCAGGTCCACCACAGGTTCATGGCGAGTTCGTTCAGTTGGCCGCGAAGATCGTGTGCTGCCATGGTCTACTCGTTCGCTAACGTCCTCAGATTCGCCTTGATGCCTCGAGCAGCGTGCGAAGGGACCGCACGCGCGTGCGAGGCAGCATCGCGGGGGGAAGCCTCCATGTCCAGTTGCCGCGCGGAGTCCCCGGGCGATTCATCCGGGCGGATGCCCCCAGGCCGAGCAGGTCCTGCACCGGAACCACGGCGGTGTTGGCGTGGGATCCGAAGCAGACATCGATCAGGCCGTCCACCGGATCGCCGGGGCCGGCAATGGCTTCGGCCCGGCGGCGGGCGGCGGGACCGAGGGTCCGCCACCAGCCCCGGAGGGGCGTGTTGTCGTGGGTGCCGGTGTAGACCACGGCATCCCGGGGGTGGTTGGCGGGGAGATCCGCTGAATCGGGCGAGCCGAATGCGTTTTGAAGGATCCGCATGCCCGGCAGCCCATGGCGGTCGCGGAGCGCGATCACCTCCCGGGTGACCGCACCGAGATCCTCGGCGAACAACGGCATCGGACCGAGTCGACGTCGGGCCGCACGCAGCAGTTCGTCTCCGGGACTGCGACCCCACCGTCCGGAGCGTGCGTCGCGTGCACCGGCCTTGACCTCGTACGCCCGGTGAAAGCCGATGAAGTGATCGATTCGAACCGCATCGAAGAGCCGCAACTGCCGTGCGATCCGCTCGATCCACCACTCGAATCCGGTTCGTCGGTGCGATGCCCATCGGTAATGGGGATGATTCCAGAGTTGTCCGCTCCGAGAGAATGCATCGGGCGGCACGCCGGTCACGACGGTCGGAAGACCCCGGGCGTCGAGCCGGAACAACTCGGGATGCCCCCGGACATCGACCGACTCCAGCGGCACGAAGATCGGAAGATCTCCGACCAGATGGACGCCACATCGCCGGGCGTGCGTCCGCAGGGACTTCCATTGACGATCGAACAGAAACTGCTCGAAGGCCAGTTGTTCCGGCGTCTGCCCCCGACGTCCCCCCCACCGGCACCAGGTCGGCAACCACGCCGATTCACGACGCAGGAAACGCTTGAAGCGCGGATCCCGTTCACCACCATCGGCGTGGAATCGATCCCAGGCGATGTCCAGTGCTTGGCGACGTATTCGACGGGCCGCCCGCCAATCCGTCCGGCCGGGCGTCCCGGCCCGCCGGCGGGCCAGCGACCGGGGAACCAGCCCTTCGTCGGCCAGATCCTGCAGCGAGAGCAGCATCGGTTCCCCCGCAAAGGCGGACCGTGGGGAGTAGGGCGAGTTGCCCGGACCCACCGGATGCACGGGGAGGGTCTGCCAGATCGAGAAACCGGCATCACCGATTCGTTCCGCGAAGGCTCTGGCGGCGGCACCGAGATCACCCAGGCCACCGGGGCCCGGCAGCGAGGTGAGATGCAGCAGCACGCCGGCCCGGCGACGTCGAAAGAACGGATGGGGACGAGTCAAGGCGTGAGGGTCCAGACACGGCCGGCCAGCGGCGGTACGACCAGCATGGGCGGAGTCGACTCGGCAGCGGACGGGGAGCCGAACGCCGACGACCACGTTCCGGCGGGAAGCGCGTCTTCGGGCACCTCGAGGCTCACTTCACGATCCGACGCATTGAGCGCGACCAGCACCACATCGTCCTCGTATTCGCGCAGGAACACCCAGGTGTCCAGGGCGTCGTCGACCAGCAGGGTCCGGATCGAACCACGACGCAGCGCGACGTGTCCGTTCCGAAGTGCAATGGCACGGCGGTAGAACTCGAGATGGTCATCCATCACGAAGTTGTCGGACGGATCCTCGTACGGCTCGAGGTCCTTCCACAGCATCGGCTTGCGGTTGGTGGGATCGTCCGCGCCCCACATGCCCACCTCGTCGCCGTAGTAGATCATCGGAGCGCCGACACTGGTCATCTGGAGCAGGGCGATCAACCGGGCCTTCCGGTAGTGCTCGGGACCGGGCTTCGACCCGTCGTAGGAGGGATCCTCCTGTTCACGGTTGCCCCGGTCGTAGTCCCGGTCCGGATTCTTGAGCTTCGACACCAGACGATCGGTGTCATGGCTGTCCACCAGATTCTGCAGGACGTAGGTGACCTCGGGATCGTAGGCCAGACGAAGTTCCGCAAAGCGCCGCTCGGCCTCGGAGACGCTGATGCGACGATCCCGGTTGCCGATCCACTCGAAGGCGATCTCCGCGAAGGGGTAGTTCATCACCGCATCGAAGCTGCGTCCGTCGAGCCATTCATCCGCCCGGCTCCAGATCTCACCGGTGATGTAGGCGTCGGGGTTGATCGAACGCACGAACTCGCACCACTCGTACCAGAAGGCCATGGGGACGTCGTTGGGAACGTCCAGCCTCCAGCCGTCGATGCCGTCGGCGGGATCGCCGTCGCCGTCGGGATCCATCCATCGTCGCGTGATGTCGAAGATGTGACGGCGGGCGGTCTCGGATGCGAGACCGTGTGCCTCGTCCTTGCGAAAGGCGGGAAGTTCCCCGAACCCCGCCCACCCCTCGTAGGCGAACGGTTCCCAACTCGTGATGTCGAACCAGTCCGCATACCGGCTGGCCCGACCGTTGGCACGAACATCGACGAAGGCGGGGTGCGCCGTTCCGACGTGGTTGAAGACCCCGTCGAGAATGACGCGGAATCCCCGGGCCTTCGCCTCGCGCAGAAACTCCAGGAACGCCCGGTCACTGCGGGTGAAGGACCAGGTCGAGGGATCCAGCAGATCCTCTCCGGCCACCGTCTCGTCGTAGTCCGCGTCACCCCCGTAGAACTCGTCGACGTGGATGTAGTTCGTGGTGTTGTACTTGTGATGGCTCGAGGCCTGGAAGATCGGATTGAGGTAGAGCGCGTTGACCCCCAGATCCTTCAGGTAGTCCAGTCCCTCCCGCAGCCCCGCGAGATCCCCCCCGTAGAGACGGGAGAACACGTAGTACTCGTAGAAGGTCTGCCCGTCCGCCCCCTCCCACGGGCTGCCTTCGTACCAGCGGCTTCGCCACGGACGCACCGGATCGGGATCCGTCGAGGGATCACCGTTGCGGAAACGGTCGACCATGATCTGATACCAGATCGCGTCCTTGGCCCAGTCGGGAGTCATGAACGCCGGGGCTTCGCCGGGCTGGAGGCTGTAGATCGATCCATCTCGCACGTGACTGACTCCATCCTCGAGAACGAAGGTGTAGCGAAGCTCCGCAGCGGGGGCGGGCAGCACGCCCTCCCACCATTGGTGCGTGCCGCCATCAAGCACCGCCGCCA
>MDTG01052497.1_pt1 | contig 11393 bp, 10 predicted proteins | sample 811421 | NCBI WGS metagenome assembly MDTG01 (sample SAMN05326645, study PRJNA326480) | marine metagenome | isolation source: seawater | place: Pacific Ocean: South East | collected 2011
CAAGTACAATTATTAGCCTTCCAATGCATCCTTATTTAAAAAAAGAAGATATTCATTTAGTTCTTGAGGTCATTAAAAATAAATAATGAAAATGGTTGTAACAGGAGGTGCAGGATTTATCGGTTCAAATTTAGTAGACAAACTTATTGACAATGGTCAAACAGTCCATGTTATTGATAATTTTATAACAGGTAAAAAAGAGAACTGTAATCCTAAGGCAAAATATCATAATATTGATATTTCAGATTCAGCCAAATTTGAAAATTTAGTTGATATTCTTAAGAGCGCTGATACGGTTTTCCATCTAGCGTGTATTGCAAGAGTACAACCTTCAATTAAGAATCCAATAAAGTATGAAAAGAATAACACTATTAGTTTAGTAAATATTTTAAAAGCATCAGTTGATGCAAAAGTAAGAAGATTTGTTTACAGCAGTTCTTCATCTGTTTATGGTGATTCTAATCTTTTGCCACAAAATGAAGAGTTTGAAACAAACCCTATGTCTCCTTATGGAGCACAAAAATTATATGGGGAGATTCTTTGTAAAACATTCTCTCAAGTATATAATTTGGAAACCATATCTTTAAGATACTTTAATGTTTATGGAGAGAAACAAAACATTGATGGAGCTTATTCATTAGTTATAGGAATTTTTCTTTTTCAAAAATCAAAAAATATCCCATTGACTATTAGAGGAGATGGGAATCAAAGAAGAGATTTTACTTATGTTGGAGATGTCGTTAGGGCCAATATTTTGGCATCAAAAGCTAAAATTCAAAATTTTGGCGAAATTATTAATATTGGAAATGGCGATAATCGTTCAATTAATCAAGTTGCATCATATATTAGTGATGAAATAAAATATATTGATCCTGTATCAGAACCATTTGAAACACTTGCAGATAACAATAAAGCAAAAAAATTATTAAATTGGAAACCTTTACAAGATGTGCAATCATGGATTACAAAATATTTAGAGGGAGAAAATGAGTAAAAAGATTTTAATTACAGGCGGCGCGGGTTTTATAGCTCATCATATAATAAACAAAATTCTTTCGCAAACTGATTGGGAGATAATAACTTTAGATAGGCTTGATTTCAGTGGGAATTTAAATAGATTAAATGAGATAGTATCTTCATATCCAAAAAGTGAACAAAAGAGAGTTAGAATTATACACCACGATTTAAAAGCTGAAATAAACAATGAGATAAAATCAACTATTGGACATGTTGATTTAATTAGTCATTTAGCTGCTGGTTCTCATGTAGATAGATCAATAACTCATCCTTTAGAGTTTGTGATGGACAATGTAGTTGGTACTGCTAATATTTTAGAATACGCTAGAAAATTAGATAATCTTGAAAGGTTTGCATACTTTAGTACTGATGAGGTGTTTGGTCCAGCTCCTGATGGAATTTTCTTTAAAGAAAATGATAGATATAATTCTACCAATCCTTATTCTGCTACTAAGGCTGGAGCTGAAGAATTGGTTGTTGCTTATGAAAATACATATGGATTACCCTCATTCATTACTCATACAATGAATGTTTTTGGGGAAAGGCAAAATCCTGAAAAGTTCATTCCAATGGTCATTAAAAAAGTAAGAGACAATCAAGAGGTAACAATACATGCTAATCCTGAAAAGACAATAGCAGGTTCAAGACATTACATTCATGCAAATGATGTTGCAAATGCACTTTTATTTTTATTTAACTATAATCTTTCAAGTTTGGATAATGACAAAAGTGGGATTAAATGTCAAAAATTTAATATTGTAGGTAAAGATGAAATTGACAATCTTTCTTTGGCCAAATTTATTGCTAAGACTCAGAAAAAATCATTGAATTATTCTATGGTTGATTTTCATTCACAAAGGCCAGGCCATGATTTAAGATATTCTTTGGATGGTCAAAAAATGAAAAGTATGGGCTGGGAACCTAAATCTGCATATGATAGTTTAGAATCGGTTGTCAATTGGACACTACAAAATGATAGATGGTTATATTTGTAAACTTTTGTATATTTTTTCATGAAAAATAATATTCTGATTACAATCATTCTTTTTTCAATCTCTTGCCTTAGTGCACAGGTTAATCTATCTAATTTATCTAATGATCAATTAGATAAAATACGCTTACAAGCAGAACAAAGTGAAATAAAAGAAGCAAATTCGGATGATAATATAGAATTGCCAAAAAATTCTTATTCTCCATCTAAAGTAGAAATTATACCATCAGCTAAAAATGATGACGGGGAATTTTTTGGGTATAATTTTTTAAAAAAACCAATCAATTTTTTTGACAATATACCAACGCCGAAAAATTTTAAATTAGGTAGTGGAGATGAAATTATTCTTTCACTTTGGGGTGAAACAAATTCTAGAGAAAGTTTTATATTAAATAAAGATGGAGCAATTTATTATTCAAACATAGGTTTTATAAATTTGTCTAATAAGACGGTTGAAGATGCCGAAGCATTATTAACAGAGGAATTATCAAAGATTTATTCAACTCTTAAAGATAAAAAAACAAAATTAAATGTTGAGCTAGGTAAGACAAAATCAATTAATGTTTATTTTACTGGTCAAGTTAATAACCCGGGAATAAATCTAATACATCCTTTTTCTGATATATTTTCAGCTCTAGTCCAATCAGGAGGAGTGAATTCTAATGGAAGTTTGAGAAAAGTAACGCTTATTAGAGATGGGGAAACTCTTAATATTTATGACTTTTACACATTTTTCTTAAAGGGAATAAATAATTTTTCCGATGATAGATTACTTGATGGAGATATCATTCATATACCACCAGTTGAAAAAAGGGTTGAAATTCAAGGAGCTATAGTTTCTCCATCTTTATTTGAATTATTACCAGGTGAGAGCTTTAGTGAATTATTATTTTATGCATCTGGATACACAGATAATTCTGGAACAACAATTACTGTAATTCAAACTACACCTAAAGAATTACGTAGTTCGGATGATTTTGCCAAACAGATATTGAATTTGAAAATTGATGGAGAACTAAATAATATTTTGATAAATAATGGTGATATTTTCATTGTTAATTCTATAACCAATGTTGATAGCAAAGCAAAAGTGCTTGGAAGAGTAAAAAGATCCGGGGAATTCTCCATTTCTAATAATTTTTCTCTCAAGAGATTACTTGATTTGGCTGGAGGTTTTGAAGATCCTATTTTTAAACAATCAATCAATACTTCTAATATTTCCGTTTTAAGAAAAAATCAAAACTCTACTTATAGTGATGAATTTATTGTGAATTACACAGATGCTAATAATTTTATTATCAAACCTAATGATTTGATATTGGTTTATCGTGATTCAAACTATCTTTATTCAAAAACATATACCATAGCTGGAGAAGTAAAAAGTCCAGGTACATATCAACTTTTGAAAAATTTTAATATTGAAGACTCTATTAGTAAAGCAGGTGGCTACACAGCTTTTGCAAATAAGAACTTCATAATTGCTTCTATTGATAGTATCCAATTAAATAATTCTAATTTTTATACTCAAGTTGTAGAAAATATGGAAATTATTATTCCTCCTTTTGAAAAAACATTACGAGTAACAGGTAATGTTTATAATCCTGGTATTATAGATATTTCTAATGGGAGATTTACAGTGGCAAAAGCAATTGAATCAAGCGGTGGCTTAAGAGAAAATTCAAGAAGAGGTAAAATTATTGTAACCAAAATCAATGGCACATCTTATAAACCTTCTTTTATCCAAAAACGATTCAAAAAATTAGATTTTGGAGATATAGTATCAATACCTGCAAAAGAAGATGAATTAGATGTTAACCAGTTTATTAATGATATATCATCTACACTAGCTAACTTACTTACCATTTTTGTAGTTATTGATAGAATAGACTAAGCTGAAATTAGATAAATCGTGAAAATCATTTTACTTAGACATGGTGAAAGTGAATGGAATAGTTTAAACAAATTCACTGGCTGGACAGATGTGGATTTAACCCCAAATGGAATTAAGGAAGCTAAATTCTCAGCTGCACAAATATTATCATCCAATATTAAAATAAATTCAGTACACACTTCTTTACTTTTAAGAGCTATTCATACAGCAAAAATTGTGTGTAAAGAACTTAATTTTGATGAAAATAAGATTATTTATAATTGGGAGTTAAATGAAAGACATTATGGAGCATTACAAGGATTAAATAAATCAGAAACTGCAGCGAAGTTCGGTGAAGATCAGGTTAAAATTTGGAGAAGAAGTTATAGCACTCCACCACCACAATTATCAGAAGAAGACAATCGTCATCCAAAATTCAATGATAAATTTAAAAGTATTAAACATAATCTACCTTCAGGAGAAAGTTTAGAAGATGTAGTCAAAAGGCTAACCGCTTTTTGGAAAGATTATATTCTAAATTTACAAAAAACCCCTGGTCACCACTTAGTAGTTGCCCATAGCAATTCATTAAGAGCAATAGTTAAAATGCTTGAAAATCTAGACAATAAAGAAATTATTAATGTAGAAATACCAACTGGTATTCCACTCGTATATAGCTTGAGCAAAAAATTTGAAATTATAAAAAAAGAATATTTGGTTGACGATAAAATATTAAAACAAAAAAAAGAAATGATTATAAATCAAGGTAAAGCAAGTTCAGAAACTAAAATATAAAATTAATTGAAAAATAACTTCCAATTTGATTGTTAACATTAGATATACTGACATTAATTGAGTATTGTTCATTTATTTTTTTAAAAAATGATATATTTTCTTCGTTATACCTTTCAATTTCACTATCAGCACCAAAAGAATAAAGAAACCCATTACTATCTTTAATAATTTGAGTATAATCTTTATTATTATAACTTTTAAAGACTCTTGATTGTGATTTAGTAAAAATAATTTTCGAACTATTGTTTAAATCTATACTTGAAGCAAAGTGTGTTAATTTTATACGATTGCTAAAAACATCTATAAAAGGATTACCAATGATTCTTTCATTATACTTCCAGCCATGGCTGTACATCCCGTTCCAATAATAAGAGTCTCCACCTGGAGGATGATAATTACCACTTTGATCTGTAGTGTCAAGATATTCCACTAGCACCACATATTTTTTTCCAAAAACTTCCTTTTCAATAAACCCGCCCCAAAGACCATCTTTACCATTTTTAAATTCTAATCCACTTCTATCATTAAAAATGTGTTGATAATAAAATCCTAAAGTAGTATCTATATTATTTTTATATATATAGTTAAAATCCCAAATTCCCCATCCATCACCTAATGAATTTCCTTGATCAGCTTTTGGAGCAGTTTCACTACCTTTCTGACCAGTAAAAATATTATGATAGTCATCAAGAGATCTTGGTAATTTTCCATGTCTTTCTGTTGTACCAGCCCAGGTGACCACATGAGATAATCCAGTAGAAAGAAGAGAAGTATTAAATATTTTATTAAAGTATAGGCTTTTTTGATGAACATATGGAGCTTCAATATAAAGGCTGTTTTTTTCGAAAATACCTTCAGACTGTTGATAGGTTATATATGAATTAAAGGGTAGTTTAAAATCTCTTTCAAACATTAATTTAAAATATGGAAGTGAATATCCGCTATTTATTAAATGCCCCGATGAAAGTTCATGTGAATACTTACAATCTAAATTAAACTTTCCTATTTTAAAGTCTGTTTTTTTTATTTTTTTCGAAAAGATAAATTGATCAATTGATAGTGAACTATTTGAAATTGAAGGATAAAGTGTAAAAACATTTCCACTTTTTTCATAATTAAGTGACAACTGTAAATAAGTATTATTATAAAAATTATTCCTATTTAAAAATTTGCTATTTGTATTATTTGAAACAATTTTGATTTGATTTTTTTCATCTGCAAATAAAACACTAAAAATAAATAATATTAGTATTAGTTTTTTTTTGTTATTAATAAACATTTTCATATGATTAATATTTATAATGTATTCACTTTTATATATAATTCATATTATAGTTATAAATTATTTTCATTTAAATTAATAATTCTTATTAATATAGACTTTGGACTTAATTGTATAAACAACAAAATAAAAAATGAAATTAAATTTTTCAAATATTAGCGTTTTAGTAATTGGGGATTTTATGTTAGATAAATACACCATAGGAACTTCAAATAGAATGTCCCCTGAATTTCCAGTGCCAGTAATTTTGAAAGAAGAAGAAATTGATTGTCCAGGAGGGGCTGGAAATGTAGTACTTAATTTATTAAGCTTGGGAGCTCATGTGTCTTGCATGGGTTTTATAGGAAATGATAAAGAAGGAGTAGTCTTATCAGAAATTCTAAAATCTAAAGGAGCAAATATCGATTTTTTAAGACCTCTTGATGGACATACTACAACTTTAAAAAATAGAATAATTTCAAATAATATTCAGCAAGTTAGAATTGATTCTGAAAGAAAGATTAAAGTACCTAGCAAAATTTTTTTTAAGTTATTATCTAATGATACTCTAAATAAATTTGACGTAATTATTTTATCAGATTATAATAAAGGAATTATAGATAAACCTTTATTTGATTACAAAAAACACAATGTTATAGTTGATCCCAAGAAAAACGATTTTAGCATATATGCTAACGCAAATATTGTTACTCCAAATATTTATGAATTGCAAGCAACATCAAAAGTTAAATTAAAAACAAAGAAATTAATTGTTAAGCACTGTAATGAGTTAATTTTAAAGTACAATATTAAACATATTGTTGTTAAAAGAGGAGCTAAGGGTATGATTGTTGTAAGTGAAAACAATAATTATTTTGATATTTGTGCACACAATGTTAGTGAACCTGATGTAACTGGAGCTGGAGATACGGTTATTTCTGTATTATCTTTAATGATAAATTTTGCTAATGACATAAAAATGGCAGCAGAAGTTGCTAATCTTGCAGCATCTATAGTTGTATCTAAAAAAGGAACAAGCACTATCTCTCTGAAAGAAATTAGCAAAGGAAGTGACTAAGCTATTGTAGTTTTTCTTGTATCGCTTTTGAATAAATTTTCTTAATAAGATTTAAATTATTTTTAGGGGAAAAATTATAATCAAAATATTTTTTTGAATTTAATGACATCTTTTCAACTTCATTTTTGTTTTTTATCATCCATTTAATTTTTTCCCTTAAGTCTTGATGGTCCCCGCTTCTAAATAAGATTCCATTAAATTTATTTTTAACTATCTGCTTAATACTAGGTTGATCGCTAGCTATTACAGTGGTCTTATTGGCAAAAGATTCAATAAGAACATAGCCAAAAGGCTCCTCCCACTCTGAGGGGAAAATCGTAAAAGCTGCATCAGCATAATAATCAGCAATATCTTCATTTTTTACAAAACCAATATTTTCTATAGTCTTATTTTCATTAATAAACCCAATTTTATTTATATTTAAGTCTAGTTTGGCTAAATGTTCCAAAACTGGAAGGTTTTGAGAGACTTTTATTTTTCCAATAATTTTCAAATTGAAATCAATATTTTTGAAAGCTTTCATCAAAGTTATAAAGCCCTTTTTTATAGAAAATTCTCCAACAAACAATGCGTAATTATTTTTTTTGTTTTTGAGTTGATTATTCATAAAGGTAAAATGGGGGAGATAAATAATTTTATTATCATCAATTCCGTAATTAGAATAATATTTAATATTATTTTCATTCATAATAAAAAAATAATCAATTTTATTTTTCCAGGTTTTTAAAATACTTTTATGAATTAGATTATTTAATGATAAGCTTAAACTACCAATTAACGAATTTCTATAACATTTGTTGAAGATTGCTTTAAAAAAATTACCTCCACATTTATCGCAACATTGATTGTTCATTTCAAAAAATGATGAACCACAAATAAATCTGTAATTATGTAAATAATAGAAAGTTGGAATTTTTAGTTTTCGAGTTTCAAAAAATATTGAAGGACTAATTAAAGGAAATATATTATGAACTTCAATAATGTCAGGTTTGAAAGTTTTGATTTTTTTTCGTAGGCTATTTCTAACTTTGAATGAAAAAATTGAGCTAAAAAAAATAAGTATTTTATCAAATACACCTCCTATATCGGAGTTTTTTCTTGAAAAAATTTCAACAGTTATACCATCACTTTCCAATAATTTTTTTTTATTAAAAACTGCAGTTTCTTCACCGCCATGGTTGCGATAGAAATTATGAACTATTAATACTTTCATTTTATTCTTATAATTTTATATTAAGTTATTAGTATGAATTTAGAAACACTTTTATCAAATACTGTCTTTTATAGAAATAAGTATCTAAGATTAATTCTCTTAAAAATTTATCATATAATAATTTTTTCTCCCATTTTTTGGTTTAGAAAAGGTCCAAAATTAATCATCAATGGTGTACCTAAATCGGGAACACATTTATTGACGTCTGTTTTAAATGAAATTCCAAACATAAAAAATACTAGGTATGGAATTAATATGTGGATGATTGATTATGACAATAAAATACATTGTTCATTTACTTTATGGAATCCTTCTAAAATAAAGTTTATTAAAAAATTAGGTAAATTAAATGGGAATCAATTTTTGTTATCACATTTACCCTACCACAAAAAATTATATGAAGCTCTGATTCAAAGTAATGTAAAAATGATAAACATTAATAGGAATAGGGATGATATTTTAATTTCAAACTTTAATTATATAGATAATTTAAAAAGACACTATGCTCATGATGCTTTAAAATCTTTTGAAAATAAATCATCTAAATTAAATGCACTAAGAAATGGTTTTGTTACAGTAGAGGGATATGTTGTTAATTCACATGAAGTAGTTTGCGATGCATTTCAACCGTGGGAAAATTATAATGACAAGAATATACTCAATATAAATTTTGAGGAGCTTGCTGGATCTAAAAAGGGTTTTTCGGATGAATTAAGAAAAGTCTGCATAAAAAAAATATTAATTTTTCTTGATATTAGCTATGATGACTCACTAGTAGATAATATCCATAAAAAAGCTTTAAAAACAAAGAGCTTCACTTTGAGAAGTTTTACTTAATAATTTTAAGAAATTTTTTTGAGATTTGATCAATCTTAAAATTATCCTCAGCATAGTCCCTAGCATTATTTTTCATGTTAGTGTAATTCTCATAATTATTATAAATATCTGTAACCGCATCTAATAGTTGAGATTCATTTTCTACACTAACTCCACAATTATTTTTACTAACAATTCGTGCAGATAAGTTTTCTTTTGGAACAAAAATAAGAGGGATACGCTTTGAACACAAGATTGATAATAATTTTGATGGAACACAAAATTCTCCAGCATCTTTTTCGAGCATAACAAGACTGATATCGGCCGCTGCTAGAACTTGCGGGAATATATCAAAGTCTTGAAATGGTAAAAATATTATAGTATCTAAAAGGTCTTTTTCAATAATTTGTTTTTTAACATATTCAACGGTTGGACCTTCAGAAATAATTACTAGTTTAATATCTAAATCATTATCAGTTATAAATTGTGAAATTGAAATTAAAACATCGGGATTATGTTTGAAACCAAGAGTGCCTGAGTAAATAATGTTAAATGATTTATTAATTTGGTTTTTTATTGAGAATTCATTTTCTTTATCTAAAACAGGTAAGTCTTCAATTGGCGCCCAGTTTGGTATACATGAAATATTATTCACATTAACACCCTTATCAATCAATATATTATCAAAGTCAGGACTGATTGTAATGACATGATTTGATCTCTTAAGTATAAAAAATTCCAAAAAGTGAAAAAAGGCAGAAACTGGTTTGGCTAGAATATTTTTTTGTCTATTTAAAATTTTACTTACTGCTATACCATAAATATCTTGCAACCAATAAGTAAACTTTACATTATTAATTTGACAGTAAAGCCATAAAAAAAACTGTGGAATAATAGGATTGTTAGATGATAAAATTGATTTTGGATTTAAAGAAACTATTTTTTTTATTAACAAAAAAGAGAATACAAGTTCATCAAAAAGCCTAATAAAGTGATTCCTAGATATCTTTTTATTAACAGTTTCGATTTTAAAGTTATTTGAATCTTCAAAGTTAGATTTTGGACCAAGTTGGGATGGATTGTGAATATGAATTACAAAGTCTTTTTGATCAACACTTATTTTTTTTGCTAATTCATACTGAAAAGGGTGACCCGGACAGTCTAAAATAATAATTGATTTTGTATCACGCAAAATTTATTTTTTAGAACTAACTTGTTGATTAATCCATTTAAAAGTTTTTTCCATTCCGTCAGACAATGGGTAATTTGGTTCCCACCCAATCTTTTCTCTAAAAAGTTTATTATCTGAATTTCTTCCTCTAACACCTTCAGGCACAGGAAAGCCATATTTTTTTTCAAATTCTTCTCCACCTAAATTTTTAATTTTTAAATCTTTTTTAGATAAATTAATAGCAATTTGTGCTAGTTCATTAATTGAAACCATTTCTTCAGAGCCAATATTTACAGGATCAGTAAAATTTGAATTCATCAGTTGTTGAACAGCCTCTATACATTCATCTATATATAAAAATGATCTAGTTTGTAGGCCATCTCCCCAAACTTCAATTTCTGAACCATCTTCTGCTGTCGCTGCCTTTCTACACATAGCCGCTGGAGCTTTTTCTTTGCCTCCTTCCCACGTACCATCAAGTCCAAAAATGTTATGAAACCTTCCTATTCTTACATTCAATCCATAGTTTCTGGCAAAAGCCATATACAGTCTTTCGCTAAATAGCTTTTCCCAGCCATATTCACTATCAGGAGCTGCAGGATAAGCACTTTCTTCTGAGCACATTGGATTTTCTGGATCTTCTTGATTATATGCTGGATACATACATGCAGAAGAAGAATAGAATACTTTTTTCACCTTTTTTTTGGTTGATTCAAATGTAACATTAAAATTTATAAGTCCAGAATTATGCATAACATTTGCGTCATTATCGCCTGTGAATATATATCCAGCTCCACCCATATCTGCAGCAAATTGATAAACACGATCCATATTTTCATCTATTACACTTGAAACAACACTTACATCTCTTAAATCTCCAATGATGAATTCGTCTGCCTGAGTATTAGAAAATTCAGTATTTTTTAAATCTACACCTCTAACCCAATAACCTTCTTTTTTAAGCCTATTTACCATATGACTACCAATGAATCCTCCGGCACCCATAACAACTGCTTTTTTCAAAATAACTTCCTTTTCTTTTGTTTTATTATAACGATATATTATACTTTAATTTTTTTAAATATTAAATATTAAATTTTACTTAGGGCCCATAGCTCAATTGGTTAGAGCAACGGACTCATAATCCGCAGGTTCGGGGTTCAAGTCCCTGTGGGCCCACA
>MDTG01123368.1_pt1 | contig 11393 bp, 12 predicted proteins | sample 811421 | NCBI WGS metagenome assembly MDTG01 (sample SAMN05326645, study PRJNA326480) | marine metagenome | isolation source: seawater | place: Pacific Ocean: South East | collected 2011
AAATGGGAAGTATTCACTCACGGAGGAAGGCAAAATAGTGGGATTGATGCAATTGAATATGCAAGACAAATGGAAAAAAATGGTGCAGGGGAGTTATTAGTCACATCGATGGACAGAGATGGAACACAAGTTGGTTATGATATTGATCTAATGTCAAAAATTTCATCTAAAGTAAATATTCCTGTTATCGCATCGGGTGGTGTGGGTAATTTAGATCATTTAGTTGATGGAATTAAATTAGGAAAAGCTAGCGCTGTTCTTGCTGCGTCTATATTTCATTATGGGAAACACTCTATAAAAGAAGCTAAGGATTATTTGTTATCAAAAGGAATACCTGTTAGGATTTAGTATGCTCGATACTCTAAACAATTTAATTCAACTTATTAGACAAAGAAAAGAAAAACCTATTGAAGGTTCATATACAAATAAATTACTTGGAGATAATTCTTTAATCAAAACAAAAGTATTAGAGGAAATCAATGAGCTTATTGATGCCGTAGAAAAAGACACCAATAAGATACATGAAAGTGCGGACGTCCTTTATCATCTTATCGTTTATTTAGAGGCAAACGGTATAAAGATCGAAGATGTAATGGATGAACTTAATAAGAGGAGAAAATAGAAAGGATGACGCATGAAACATGTAACCAAAAAGAGGCATATTGCTAAAACTTTAACCTGGCGAGTTCTTGCCACGACAGATACATTTATTATTGCTTGGTTTATCACTGGAGAATGGAATTGGGCAGGAGCGATCGCAGGAATGGAAGTAATTACCAAAATGTTTTTATATTATTTTCATGAAAGAGCTTGGTACAAATATATTAAGTTTGGACTTGAAGGGAAATAGTGTTATTTTTACAATTAGGTAGAATTAATGAACTACGACAACAATAATATATTTGCTAAAATCTTGCGAGGAGAAATTCCCTGTAAAAAAATTTATGAAGATGATTTTGTTCTATCATTTCATGATATAAATCCACAAAAAAAAATACATGCTCTAGTCATTCCTAAAGGAAAATATATTAATCTTGATGATTTTAGTACGAATGCCTCAATAGAAGAGATAAGTGGTTTAATCAAGGGTATTAATATAGTCGCAAAAAAATTAGGAATTTCAGTAGATACTGGAAAAGGTTATAGGGCATTAGTAAATATTAGTGAACATGGAGGCCAAGAAGTTCCTCATTTACACTTCCATTTATTTGGGGGTGAGATTGTTGGTAAAATGGTTCAGTGAATAAAAAAATTGAAAGAAATTATTTAGAGATAAGTTCAATTAAGGATTTGAACGAAACAAATATACATTCGAATAAATATAATATCAGTTTAGTGGAGCCAGTAGATTTTCAATTAAACAAATTTTTTTATAAAAATATTGGTAAAAACCATTGTTGGAAAGATAGATTAGTATGGACTGATAAACAGTGGATTGAGTACGTTTCTGATAAAAAAGTAAAAACTTACATTTTAAGTGAAAATAGCGAATTAGCTGGATATTTTGAGCTTATTTTTCATAAAGACAAAAATGAAATTGAAATAGCTTATTTGGGTCTTTTGAAGGAATACCATAATAAAAAACTAGGATCTTATCTTTTATCATCTGCTATAAAAAATTCATTTATCAAAAAACCTGTAAGAGTATGGGTGCACACTTGTTCGCTGGATCATAAAAATGCACTAAATAATTATATTTCAAGGGGTATGAAAGTTTTTAAGAGAGAAACTATTACAGTTTAATTAATTACGCGAAGGTAATTTAAATAAGTTTTTTTTAAGTTTACGATTTTTAACTATTGAATTAAGATAAGTAATACTCAAATTTTGATAAATATCCATCGTTTGCCATCCTATTAAATTAAACGTTTTTTTATCAAAAAATAGATTTATTTCATTTTCATTTTCAAAAAATTTATAATTTATAAGTTTATCATCAATTATTCTTTCTTCTAAATTTTTAATTTTACTTAATATGTATTTTTTATTTAAAATTAGGTTAAGAGGAGTTTTTTCTATTGGGTAGATATAATAACTATTAAGAGTTTTTATAACAAAGGAATTTCCGTTAGATACAAGAACTTTTTTGTTAGATAAATCATAACTGCAAAAAATTTTTTTAGGGTATTCGATAGTACACTTTCCATTCTGCAATTTGCCATTTATATTTTGTTCAAAATTAAAAGAAAAATTATCAATATTTTCAAGATTTTGAATTATATTTGTTTTAAAATTTGCTAAAATTTTTGTTGTGAGTATTAGATAAAATATAAAAAAAAATAAAAAAAATTTTTTCATTAAAGAACGTCACGTTTTCCAACATGATTTGCTTTACTTACAATGCCATCAGCCTCCATCATATCAATTATTCTTGCAGCTCTATTATAGCCAATTTGAAGCTTTCTCTGAAGAAATGAAGTAGATGCTTTTCCCTCAGATTTAATAATTTCTACTGCGGTTTCATATAGCTCATCTTTATCACCTTGATTTTTAGAGTTTTCACTTATCTCTTTTTCATCTGCAAAATTCAATATTTCATCGATATAATCCGGTTCTGCTTGTGATCTTAAGTAATTGTTTATCTTTTCAATCTCATTATCAGACACGAAGGGTGCATGAATTCTTATAATACGGTTTGCAGATGACATATATAGCATGTCGCCTTTGCCCAATAATTGTTCTGCTCCTTGTTCACCCAAAATAGTTCTACTGTCTATTTTAGATGTTACTTGAAATGAGATACGTGTTGGAAAGTTTGCTTTAATAGTTCCAGTAATTACATCAACACTAGGTCTTTGAGTGGCCATTATTATATGAATACCTGCAGCCCGAGCCATTTGAGATAATTTTTGAATATAATTTTCAATTTCTTTTCCTGCTACTAGCATTAGATCTGACATTTCATCGACCACTACAACTATATAAGGCATAGGAAGTTTATGTTTACTGTTATAGCCATCTATATTTCTAACACCTTCTTTAGTCATTAGTCTGTATCTGCTTTCCATTTCTTTCACCACCCAACCTAAAACAGACGCTGCTTTTTTTGCCTCTGTAATAACAGGACATAGTAAGTGAGGTATTCCTTCATAAGTTGAAAGTTCAAGCATTTTTGGATCGATCAATATAAATTTACATTTTTCAGGAGAATGACGATAAAGCAGTGAGAGTATTATAGTGTTTATACAAACAGATTTACCAGAGCCAGTTGTTCCGGCTATTAGTAAATGTGGCATTGACGCAAGGTCACTTATAATTGAAGTACCAGAAATATTTTTACCCAAAGCAATAGGTAATTTTATTTCTTTGTTTTTAAAGTTTTGATTTTTTAGGATTTCTCCAAGATAAACATTTTCTCTTGATAAATTAGGTAATTCTATCCCTATAGTGTTGCTTCCAGGGATTGTTGAAATTCGAGCTGACTCAGAGCTTGTGTTTCTAGCTATATCATCTGAGAGGTTAATTATTTTTGAAACTTTTACGCCAGCGGCTGGCTCAAACTCATTTAAAGTCACCACAGGACCATGGCTAACTTTTTTAATGTTGCCATTTACTCCAAAATCTAAAAGAATTTTTTCTAGAAATGCAGGATCGTTATTCTCATTATCTTTTGGTTTCTCCCTTTCCTTTTTGGACGGCATTTTTAATAGATCAATAGATGGTAAGACAAAACGCTTAGAGTCTGATAATTGATTTCTTTCTGCTTTTATGAAAGGTAAATCTTCTTGAATTAAATTTTTAATTTCTTCTTGAGGGATGTATTCATTTATAAGTTCATTTTTATTTGTATAGTTTTTTTTATTTTTATTAAAAATAATCTGGATTGTTTTTTTTAAAAATTGATAAAATTTTTTAGAATTAAAATTTATACTTATTAAAAAAAATGTTATTATGAGAATAATAAGAAAATAATATGAAATATCCTCATATGAGCTAATAACGTTGTAGACAAAATTTTGATTTAAATAATTACCAATAAAGCCACCGCTTCCATTAATATGTAATTGAAATGAATCTTTTAGAAAATAACTAAAAAAAAGAGAACCAAACAAACAATATGGAATTATGTAGAATGTATTTTCAATAATTAAAAGAATTTCTTTTTTTTTAAATATTGAAACACCAGTGAAAATTAATGTTACAGGAATAAGGTAAGATATATACCCTAAAGATTGTAAAAAAAGATCGGAAATAAAGCTGCCCCTAGATCCCATCAAATTATCAATATTTGTATTTTCGGGAAAAATGAAATTAGGGTCATTCGGTGAGTAGGATAGTAGGGCAGCCAAAATCAAGATACCGAAGAAAGAAATGATAAAACCTATTATTTCTATCAATCTTTTAATTGTAAAGTTTAAAGTTGAATTTGCTAATTTTTTTATATTCATTTTAGATGAATCAAATTTAACACTTTGTATCATCTAATTTTTATTGTTAAAATTAAAAATATTATGAAAGTATGCATTCTTGGTAATAATTTAGTAAGCTTAACACTAGCAAAAGCTTTAATTAACTTAGATATATGTGTTGATATTTTTCCTAGTAACAAAAAACTAAATATAAGCAAAACAAGAACTATTGGTATTTCAGATTCAAACGTAAACTTTTTTAATAAAAATATTTTAGAGATTAAAAAATTACTATGGGAAATTAACAAAATAGAAATTTTAAGCGAAAATACCAAAGATGAAAAAATAATAGATTTTCAAAAAAAAAGTCAGAATCTTTTTTATATTATAAAAAATTATGAGTTATATGATTACCTATCTAGAGCTCTGAAAAAAAATAAATTTTTTTTTCAGAAAAATAAGCTTCCAAAAAATTTTAAAATAAAAAATTATAATCTGGTGATAAATACTGACTCTAATAATTTTTTCTCAAAAAAGTATTTTTATAAAAAAATTAATAAAGATTATAATAGTTTTGCACATACGACAGTTATAGAACATAAAAAATTATCAAATAATCATATAGCAACCCAAATTTTCACTAAAAATGGACCCTTAGCTTTCCTTCCTATTTCAGATATTAAAACATCAATAGTTTATTCGGTAAGAGGTTCTAAGAATGTAGATTTAAAAAACCTTATTAAGAAATATAATAAAAAGTATTCAATTCTAAAAATTTCACAAACAAAAAATTTTTACTTAAAATCATCAAATGTGAGAAATTATTATTTTAAAAATATTTTAGCATTTGGTGAAATTCTCCATAAAATTCATCCTTTAGCTGGACAAGGCTTTAACATGTCATTACGAGATATCAAACTTTTAATCAGGCTTATTAAATCAAGAATTGATAACGGTTTAGATTTAGATCATTCAATTTGTATAGATTTTGAAAAAAAAGCAAGGCACAAGAATTATCTTTTTTCGAGTGGTATCGATTTAATTTATGAGTTTTTTAAATTTGAGAGTAAAGTAAATCATTCATTTATAAGTAAGTCAGTAAAGCTTCTTGGAAAAAATAAATACGCAAATAATTTTTTTACAAAAATAGCTGACGAAGGAATATTTTTTTAATCTATTGAATAGTGGTATTATTATATTGATCAAAAGTGTAAGTTGCTAATATTTCTGAAATTTTCGTTTTTCTTATATCTAAATTTTTTGCCTCTAATAAAACTTGTTTTTCTTCAAGAGTAAAAGGGGAAGCCATTGCAAGAGCATTTATAGTTTCATTAAGACTTTGTTTTTCTAATTCTTTCCAATTGATAATAAAGCCTCTTTTTTCAAAAAGACTTTTTAAATCTTTAAAAATTAATTCTAAATCTGAGAATTTAATATTCTCTTTTTTTTCTTCTAAATCGTCATAATAATTTTCAAAAGAAATTTCACATTCTCTATATTTTTTATTAGAAAATACTTCTTTCACAATTTTAAATCTAATAATTCCTTTTAATTCAATTAAGAATCTTCCATCATCGGTTTCAGTAAAACTTGAAATTTTCCCCAAACACCCAACATCATGTAAATTTTCATTTTCATCTTTTTCACTAATTTGACTTCTAGGTTGTACCATTCCAATAAATTTATTTGATTTCATACTATCATTTACCATGTCAACGTATCTTGGTTCAAAAATGTTTAATGGAACAGTTGTTTTTGGAAAAATTATAAAATTACTTAGTGGAAAAATAGGAATTTTTTTTGGTAGGTTGTTCATGTTTTATCCTGTAGTTTGATTAAATTATAACATTGAATGAATAACAACAAAAATTTTATCTCTGAGGCAAAAAAGTTTTATAAAAATAAAAACTTTTTAAAAGCCAAGAATTGCTTACTGGAGGCTCTAAAATTCAATAATTTAGACAAAACACTAATATTGAGTATAAATGTTTTGATTTCTGATATTTGCTATAAATTAAATGAATTTGAAAATGCAAAAAACTATTTATTACAGTCTACTAAAAATGGATATTCAAATTGGAAAATTTTTAATTCTTTAGGAAATATTTATCTAAAACTTAGAGATTACAAAGAAGCAGAAATATATTTTCTTAAATCAATAAAAATAGAAAAAGATAATGAAGTATCACTGGTAAATTTAGCAATATTATATCACAATTTAGGTAAAGAAAAAAAAGCAATATCTTTTTATAAAAAAGTATTAAAAAAAAACCCTCAAAACATTGGAGCTTTATATAATTTGTCTAATATTGATAAAAATTGTTTAGATAAAAATATTGTTTCAGATTTAAAAAATCATGTTAAACGGAAAAATTTAGCAAACTTTGATATTGCTGCATGTTATTATTTATTAGCAAAAGTTGAAAGAGAGAAAAAAAATCACGACAAAGAGATTGATTTTTTATATGAGGCTAATTTTTCTTCTTTTAAAGAAAGTGAAAAAAAAAATTTGGAATTAAATAAGTATTGGTTAGAAAATATTCCAAAAAAAATAGGTAAAATTAATTACAAACAAAAAAAAAATTTCTCAATAGAAACTGAAAATATCTATCCAATTTTTATAATTGGATTACCTAGATCAGGCTCAACATTGATTGAGTCAATTATTACTTCAGGTAATAATGTAGAAAATTTGGGTGAAACTAACTTGGTAAATTGGGCTATTTTAAATACAAATCGGGATATCTTTATATCAAAAGATACTAATGAAGAAATACAAATTGATTTAAATAAAATCAAAGAAAAATTACTAAATGCTCTTCAAAATTTAAACTTGAGGCAAAATGATAAAATTTTTTTTTCAGAAAAGTCTCTAGAAAATTTTTTTTATATAGAAACAATTTTAAAGATATTCCCAAACGCAAAATTTATACATCCATACAGAAATCTTATCGATAATGTTTTGGCAATTTATAATCAATTCTTACCAAGTATCTCCTGGTCACATAAATTAGAAAATATTTTATTGTATATTAATAATTATCTAAGAATTATAGATATTTTTAAAAAAAAATATCCATTAAATATTTTTTCAATATCTCTTGAAAAACTTACGAATAATCCAAAAAAATTTTCAATGGAAATTTATAAATTTTGTAACATAGAATGGAATGAAGAGTGCTTAAATTTTCATAGCAGAAATGATTTATTTATAAGTACTGCAAGTAACAACCAAATGAGAGGTAACATAAAGAAATATGATATAAGGAAATATGAACCCTATAAAAAAATAATAAAACCTTATTTAAAAAAATACGATTGGATAAATTTCTAAGATTTAATTATTTTTATTGCTTGTAATTTAAAAACTAGATATTTATATATTAATTGAAACGCGGGCATAGCTCAGTGGTAGAGCGTCTCGTTGCCAACGAGAAGGTCGAGGGTTCGACCCCCTTTGCCCGCTCCAATTTATGAGTGATTTGATAAATAAAAAATGTGTCCCATGTGAAGGCGATGTTAAAGCTTTCGATATTTCTGAAATTCATAAATATCAAAAAAAAGTTGATGATTGGAGTATTATAAAAAACTCTGAAAATATTTATCTTCTTGAAAAAAAATTTACTTTCAAAAATTTTATAGAGAGTCAGAATTTTGTGAATGAAGTAGGAAAGATATCTGAAATAGAGGGACATCACCCAGATATTTTATTTGGGTGGGGTTATGCAAAGATAAACATTACAACACACGCAATCGAGGGTTTATCTGAAAACGACTTCATTTTAGCTGCTAAAATAGATAAACTACTCAATGCCTGAAGTGTCTTGTTTTTGAAAAAATTAATACTGTTTCTGTAGCATTCGCAAATTTAATTATTTCTTTGTCTCTAATAGACCCTGCAGGCTGAATAACTGCTGTGACTCCTGATTGAATGAGTTTTTCAATTCCATCTACAAATGGAAAAAAAGCGTCTGAAGCAGCAACAATTTGATTTTTAGTTTTCATAAACTTATTCATTTTATCAATTGCAATTTTACAACTATCAATTCTACTTGGTTGCCCAGATCCTATTCCAACAGTGGTATTATTACTTGCGAGTACAATAGCGTTAGATTTTACAAATCTACATACATTGAATGCAAATATTAAATTATCATATTGTAATTTGCTAGGTTTTTTTTTGGATACTATTTTAAAATCTTTTTTTGAAAATTTTTTTTTATCTTCAGATTGAACAAGCATAAAATTTCCTTCAGAATTATATCTCAGAAATTGATTTGAAGAAAAATTTGTAGCATCTATTAGTCTTAAATTTTTTTTTGATCTCAATATCTTTAAAGCATTCTTTTCAAAGCCTCTTGCGATAATAACCTCAAAAAAAACTTTGTTTAGTTCTTTTGCTAATTTTTGGTTAACCTTAAAATTGCAGGAAACAATTCCACCAAATGCACTTACAGGATCACAGGCTAAAGCTGATCTAAAACTATCAATATTTTTTTTATGAATGGACACACCACAAGGATTAGCGTGTTTTATAATAACTGTTCCAATATTTTTAGGCATTGTTCTCGAGATTGCAAGAGCAGATAAAATATCGTTGTAATTATTAAAGCTTAATTGTTTTCCGTGAATTTTATTAAATTTCGAATCTTCGTCATTTGAATAAATAGCACTTTCTTGGTGAGGATTTTCTCCATATCTTAATTTCTCAACTAAACTTCCATGAATAATCTTTTTTTGTGGAAAGGTTACTTTTGAAATTTTATTAAAATAATTAGATATTAAAGTGTCATAATAAGCGGTTTCTGTAAAAGCTAATTGAGACATTATTTTTCTAAATTTTAATGTTGTACTGCCTTTGTTAGCATTTAACTCGTTTATTAGATTAGGATATTGATCAGTAGAGGTAATGACAGCGACATCCTCATAATTTTTTGCAGCAGCTCTTACCATTGTTGGTCCACCTATATCTATATTTTCAATAATCTTTTTTTGATTTTTTGTTTTTTTTAAAATTTCCTTAAACGGATAAAAATTGACAATGACTAGATCAATATTTTCAAAATTGTTTTTTTTTATTTCCTTTAAATGTTTTCTATTACTTCTGATGTTTAAAATTCCTGCATGTATTTTGGGATGTAATGTTTTAACTCTTCCTCCTAAGATTTCATCAGATCCAGTAAAATTAGATATTTCCTGACATTTAAATTTTAAATTTTTGATTGCTTTAAAAGTTCCGCCGGAACTAATCAATTTTATATTATATTTATTAAGAGTTTCTAATAATGGTTTTAAGTTTGATTTGTCTGAAACAGATATTAAAGCTGATTGAATTTTTGGCATTAAATTTTTCTTAATTCCCATTTAATATTTTCTGTTTGATTATTAGAAATACCACTAATGAAAATATTTTGATTTTCAGTATATGAATTTTTATTACCGAAATATAAACCATTATCAATACTTATATCATAATTTTCACACGTAAATTTCCATCCCTCATTATCTAGTTCAATTAAAATTGTTTTATTGTCTTGCGTTTTCATCAGTTTTACTTTTGGTTCAACATGAAACCTAATATCAAATTTATAGTTATAATTATTTTTTTTCTTAATTATCTTATCTAGCCCAATGAATGTCATTTGATCTGGATAAAATTCTATTTCTCTTTCATGAATAGAGCTATATTTTTTTAAATATCCGTCATGTGAAGCATTTATTTTCCAATAATTTTTTTCAAAGATTGTGCTTTTTTTTAATATATTTAATCCTTTTTTGACAAGCCAATAGTTGTTTACTTTTTCAAATTTACACGATGAGTTATCATCAATAATTAATGTGCTTTGTGCTGCAGTGGATTTAGATAATTGGTTTAATCTTAAATTAATTTTTTTATGATACCCACAATTACTAATTAACTTTTTTTTATTAGATATAATTTCAAAAGACAGAGCCCCAGATTGATAATCTTTAGTATAATTAGCATTTGGTGTAGAACCCACATCCATAGCTAAACAAATTTTTTTATTTTTTAAAATTATATACCCACCATAATCTTGATTTTCATTTTTAAATTTATAGCCTAATCTTTTGAGATAATTATCAAAATCTAAATTGTTTGATATATTATTTCCGTTAAATAAAAAATCTGACTCAGTATTTTGCCAAATAAAAGCATAGCTTTGACCTAAATAATATATCGTTTCATTTATATGATCTGGAATATCTATTTGGGATTCTTTAAACCACTCTCTTATTAAAATAAAATATTTAAGATAAAAAATTAATTGTTTAATGCTCCGTGATTTCGTAAATCCATAATTATCTAAAGCAATCTTAGATATCTTTTTCAATAGTGATGATCCAAATGATAAGTATTTATTTTTGTTTTGATAACAAAGGCCAACTAAAATTATAGATGCACATCCTATAAGTTTATCATCTATGAGTTCAGATTTGTTAATCTCATTAATTAAGTGGTTTGCTTGTTTTTGAATCATTTTATTAAAATTTTCTTTATAAGAATTATCGCCTTCATCGTAGGAGAGATTATGACAAGACAACCATGCTATAATTCTTTTTGCTGTTAAATCGAAATCCCAACTTTTATTGTTATATTTTTTATTATTTTTAATCCAATTTGAAATAATAGACTGAGTTATCTCTTTTGAAGATTTTAAATCTAAACTAAAAAACCAATAAAAACTATTAAGTTTTTTAAATTCTTTTTTACCTAAATTTTTATTTTCCCAAATACTATTAACTGAAAAATCTTCTATTTTGATTTTCTTTTTTTGATATTTTATTAAGGAAGAAAGTAAATAAGGACTAGGTTTATAAATAAACTCTTTGCTGTAAAACTTAGTTATTCTTTTATCGTAAAATTTTGAGTTTAAATAAAGTTTTCTTATTTGATTTGAAATATTAAAAAAAAATCCATTTATAGAAATCATGAAATTATTTTGATTTTAATAATTCAATATTTTTTTTTATATCTCCATTATTACTTTTAAAAATTGTAGTACCAGAAACCAAAATGTTAGC
>MDTG01131684.1_pt1 | contig 11393 bp, 18 predicted proteins | sample 811421 | NCBI WGS metagenome assembly MDTG01 (sample SAMN05326645, study PRJNA326480) | marine metagenome | isolation source: seawater | place: Pacific Ocean: South East | collected 2011
AGGTTTACAAAGAGTCTAGAAGGAAAATGAGAGCGTCATGACATCATCAGTAGATCAACTTAAAAGCACCATTGCACAAAAAGGTGGTATGGCTCGACCGAATAACTTTGTCGTAGAGCTTCCTCCATTAGCAGGAATGTCTGGTCGAGAAATGAATGTCCTTTGCAGAACTGCACAGCTTCCTGCAAAACAAATCTTGACACATGATAGACGTATTGGCATGGAATTTGAAAAGATCGCTTACGGCTATGCGGTCGATGATGTATCATTGAGCTTTATGGTAATGAATGACTATGGTGTCAGGAATTACTTTGATGAGTGGCGAAACCTTATTATGGATGAAGATGCTCATACTGTTAACTATAAATCAGAATATCAAAAAAGAATTGTAATTCATCAGCTAGCAAATACCATTCCATCTTTATTTGCATCGGCTTCAATTAATGTAGGTCCTATATCAGCAGGCATATCGGCCGGTATTGGTATACCTCTAGGTGGAAGATTAGATATATCAACAACGGTTTACACCGTAGAATTAATTAACGCATTTCCTACAACAGTAGGAGAGATTTCATTCAATAACGATCAGGATAGTTTTATTGAAATGACAGTGGCTTTCTCGTACACGAACTGGAAAACTTTACCAGCTGGACAGAAACAAATAACATTTACATTATAGGAGTAATGATGGCACTACCTAAACTAAATAGCGCACCCAAATACGAGTTGAATATTCCTTCAACTGGTTCGCCGGTGAGATACAGGCCCTTCCTTGTAAAGGAAGAAAAGAATTTGATGATCGCCAGCGAAAGCGGTGATCCAAAGAATATTTTTAGAGCTTTGATTGATACGATCGGAGCATGTGTAGAAAGTGATTTAGATACACGTAAGCTAACATCCTTTGATGTAGAATATATGTTTCTACAGATGAGAGCAAAAAGCGTAGGTGAATCAACTAAGGTTGGATTGAAATGTACCGACTGTGGTACAGCTAACGAGCAAATCATTAATCTAGATGAGATTAGTGTGGCAGTACCAGAAGTTGAAACACTAATTCAATTGACCGATGCTATTAGTCTTGAAGTTAGTTATCCAACATTCAATAGTATTATTGAATCGGGTATCAACGAAGGAAACCAAGAAGCAAATACAGAGCAAGCATTTTCTTTGATTCGAAGTTGTTTGCGTACGATTATTACTGAAGAGGAAAGAATTAATCTATCCGAAGTAACTAAAGAAGAAGTACAAGACTTTCTTGATTCCATGAGCTCAGCACAGTTTGAAAAAATTAAAGCATTCGTTGATGGAATTCCTAAGCTTGAACATGACGTAGACTTTACATGTAAAAACTGTGGACACGAAAATAAATTGACTATTGAAGGGATAGCAAATTTTTTATCCTAGCTCTATCTCACGAAGCGCTTGAAAATTATTATCAAATGAACTTTAGCTTAATGACCCATTGGAGTTGGAGTTTGACTGAGATAGAGGAAATGATACCATGGGAAAGAGAGATCTACATTTCGTTATTGATTAATCACTTGAAAGAAGAAAAGCAGAGACAAGACCACCAGCAAAGGTAGTAACATGGCAGACAAAAGTTTATATGACGTATGTGAAACGTTAAAAGCTAACAGCGATAGAAACACTGCGCTGTTAACTACGCTCAATGCATCTGTACTAAAGCTGAATAATATGATGGGAAGTTTTCTTGACATCATGGCACAGCAACGGATGGATATGCTTGAAGCTATGCGAGAAGATAAAGGCACAAAAGATGCAGCTGCAGCTGGTGCGGCCGGTGCTGGAAAGCCGGGTGGAAGTAATATTGCAATGATTCTTGCTGGTATCGCTGCGATTGCTTCTGGATTTCTTGATGGCATCAGAGATTCTATTAAAGCTTTGGCTAAATTAGCACGGTTAGATAAAGTGTTTGATGATATTAAAGCTTCTCTTAAAACTCTTGGTAATGGAATGAGAACGAGGTTTGCAGCTTTTGGTGCAAATGCTATTAAGATAATAGATGATCTAATCCAACCGTTGAGGACATTCTTTACTGCAGATGGTGGTGGAGGAAGATTTGTCAAAGGTCTTCGTGATACATTTAAGTTGACATTTACCGGTGCCGCTAAAATCTTTGACGATCTAATTCAGCCATTCAAAACATTAATGTCCGGTGAAGGTGTAGTTGGCCAACGTATTACAAAGTTATTCAATGGCATCATTGATATTTTTAAGTTTCCATTTGAAGGTATTATTGATAATGTTGTTAAACCATTCAGAGCTGTGTTTGCCGCAAGCGAAGGACCTAGTATATTAAGTAGAATCATAGGTGCTATTACTCGTCCATTTACTGCTGCAATTGATTTTGTCCAAGCGTTAATTAAACCGATTCAAACTTTCTTTTCAGCCGAAGGACCAATTGCAAGAGCGTTCGGTGTTATTAAACAAGCATTTTCTATTTTTAGCGAAGGCTCTGCACTTATGAAAGGCTTAGCTGGTATTGGTCGAGTGATTGGTCGTTTATTCTTCCCTATCACATTAATTATGACAGCCTACGATACTATCAAAGGTGCACTGGCTGGATTTGAAGATGACGGTATTCTCGGTGCTATTCAGGGTGCAATCACTGGTCTACTCAATTCTGTTATCGGCATGCCACTCGACTTATTGAAAGACGTAATTGGCTGGATACTTGGCAAGTTTGGTCTTGATAATGCAAAAGAAGCATTAGCTTCATTTAGCTTTAGTGACCTGATAGCTAAACTAATTGACGGATTCTTTGATGGATTGAAGATGGTGATTAACGGAATCATTGAAGCGATCGCTACAGTGGTTGCGGCTCTACCGCTTGTACCAGATAGTGTTGGTGATAAGATTCGAGGATTGAAGTTTGATACAAATGTTCAAGAAAAGAAAGCACTTGACAAAGAGATTCAAGAATCGCAAGCAGAAGAAAAGAGATTAGGCAACGCTGCAGATAGAGCTGATACTAATTTACTTAAGAGCCAAAGAGCTTACGATCAAGGGAATATGTTTATTGTCGATGAAAACGGCAATAGACGTAGAATGACTGAAGCCGAAGCCTCAGCTTCAATGAATCGTAAAAGAGATAGAGCTGATCTTGCAAATCAAAATTACATTGATGCTGCAAATCGTACAGACGAGTTAGAGAGACAAAGAGCTGCTCTTGACGGACCGGGTAGCGGTACTAATGTGGTTGACGCATCAACTACAAACAACAACCAAAGCAGTAGTACACAACCTGTCATGACAACTACACCAAACGGGTTTGATCCTGAAGATCCTATGCTAGCCGGCGCATAAAGAAAAGGGAGCCGAAGCTCCCTAATCCCCGACTACCGAAGTAGTCTTCTCCTTTGTTGTTATGCCAGCCTTTTGCTCGAGGCTTACTCTGCAACTAGGACCACACGGTGGCTGGCTTACCTAATTCAGAATGAAAATTTAGCAGAGCCGAGATATACATTATCGGTTGCAATACTATATATTAGTCTTCGTTCGCTAAGCGAGCAAAGTAAGACATAGTATCATCATCTTCCGTTTGCGGAATAGTTTCCGCTGTTGGCATTGGAGCCGGCGCTGCAGGCTCATGCATTTGAGCTTCTTGCTTCATAGTTGGCGCACCAATAGAAGCTTCCTCACCAAGAACACGACCTAGCTTTGCTTTAAGATCATCGTAAGTCTTGTAGTTCTTTGGATCAGTAAACTCGCTAAGATCATGCAATTGATTATAGACTGCTTCTAGCTTTGTTTCATCAGACTCATATAGAGCAGATGCACTAGCAAACTCAGACTTATCATAATTGCGATAACCTTCTACATTGCGAATTTTTAGTTTGAAGTCAGCACCTTCCCAAAAGTCAAATGGATTCACTGGATCTTCATCTTGGAATGATGGTTGCATCACATCCATGATTTTATCGAAGATCTTCTTACCAAACTTATAGAGGAATACTTTACCTTCATTATGCGGTGCACTTGGATCTTGCACAACAAGTACGTTAGTTACGTAGTGCAGTCTACGCTTTTGAGTACGGGCTTTTTCTTTGTCCGACTCGATGCCAGAATTCCACAACCGGGAGTTGAGTTCTCCAACTGGATCAGGTTGACCAATAGAAGTAAGGCTGTTTTCGATATACCACAAACCAGTTGGTCCTTTGAATCCATGATCCCAATATCTGACCCATGGTAGTTCTTGGCCTTCTGAAGCTGGCAAGAATCGAAGTACTGCATACCCATTACCTGCTTTGTCAACTGTTGGCTTCCAAACACGATCATCTGCATATGACTTTTTCTCGCCACCTCCGGTGGATTCTGCGGCTTGAATAAGTTTTGAGATTTGATCGCGATTGCTTTTTAGATTTTGAAATGACATAGTATTGTCCTTATATTTGTATGTTACTGTAATATTATACAACATTCATGCGTTGTTGTACACATTTATTTATACTCTTAATCAGCAAAAGCGCTGTCCAAAGTATTACCCTTTGGCAAATAGTTTAAGGCCATTGCCTCTGCCTCGATCTTGGCCTTAATGATTGGTGATATAAACTTCTTCACATCTTCAGGCTCAATCTCATTTTTAGTACATACATGGAGTACTGCTTCCATATATGGTATCTTTAGTTCTACTACAGTCGATTCAATCAACTTAGTAAATTTTGATTTAGTTAAAAACTTATCTTCAATCGTCATTTGCTTTCCACTCTCAATAATACCGTATCTTCATTAATCCGGCCATTTGGTGTAGCCGGCTTGGTCTTAATATCATCTAGAAGTTTAGTCAACTGTCGTGGTGTGCATTTAGCAACCGTTGGCAGTATATCTAATGGCTTCCGTAACGTGAGTGTACGAGACACTTCTTTATCGAAGTTCTTAATAGTGGTACCACTCACGATAAACCCTTTAGGATCAAATGTTACATATTCAGTAAGTCTACGGTACTTCGTATTGAAGATATACAATTTAGTCTTACCAATAATCTGTGCAGGTTGCAGAGATACAATCTTGAAGTCATTATCTTCTTTCTTGTATTTAATCTTTGAAACCTGCTTGTCAATAGATGGAGTCTTAGCCACCTTGACTTTACGTTGAGCTTTAGCTGCGGACTTGATACGATCACAATCTGCTAGCATAGCTTGGCATTCTTTGATGCGGCGGTTGAGTTCAGGTCGCTTCAAATGTGAATAACCCTCGACGGCTTGTTCACAACGCTTATGGTAAGCGTCTTCATAATCTAGCAACCATCCCTCAACCACCTGACGAACAGGTATCGTGGCAGAACCACTCAACCCATGTTTACGGAATAAACCATAAACATCAATAGAGGCTTTATCACCATCAATCCACATATCTTCAAGATCAAGGAGATCTTGCATGATAGTGTTATTGATCTTACGTTGCAGACGTTGCTGAGGAGAGAGACTGACAACTTTATCGCTGTCATGCTTCGCCTGCAACTTCTCATAATGTAAGGCTTTCCCTGGTTCAACCAGTTCAGCCAGCCTCTTTATCGTTGCATTTTTCCAATACAACGATTTCTCAGTTTCTTCTAATCCACTATTGTACCAGAACGCAGTAGCTGAACTGTAGTAGCTTGGAAGAAACTTGTATTCTGGATGGCAAAGAATAAACTTTGCATCTTTCTTGTCAAACTGATTTTTGACAAATGTCTTCATCTGGTCAATCGCATCTTTACGGCTGACTTCATTTTGAAAATAATACTGTACGGACTCAAAGCCTTTTTCAATTGGTGCTGCATTTACACCAACGCGGCGAGATGCACGTACGGTTTTCTTTTTAGTTCTCTTAGGTATTGCCACGATGTCTCTCCTCATCAATAATAGTGGGTCTTTCTAGTGAAGGCGCCCTATAATTTCCTACCAGCGTCTTAATTTTAGAGTCGTTTACTGGCTTAACCGCGTTATGTCGCTCGACTATTCTTAATTCTTGTATATATTCTACCACAGTTTATCCGAAATGTACACCATAAAATGCACTTTTTTGAAAAATAATTGGCCTCTGCGGGAGGACTCGAACCCCCGACCCACAGCTTAGAAGGCTGTTGCTCTAATCCAGCTGAGCTACGCAGAGAAATGTAAATAGGTTGAAAGGAAATATTTGGGCTTATCTCCGACTAAGCCAGTATGAGGGAACATCCACATTGGAGGGAATATGACCATAGTGCCTGTCTCAGCCTTTATCTTCTTGCCAAAGAACTTAGTACCACCACTCTTATTCAGATAGACAAAAGCAGATAGGTATCGCCTCGATGTAGCTTTTCCGTATGCATCAATATGTTCTTTAAAATAACCATCAACAGGATACTTCTTTACTCTTAGTTGCTCAAGCTCTTGTACAGGAGGCAGATACTTTTGATCTCTACTTTCCAACCACTTACGATATTGATTGAAATGATTAAGGAAGATCTGCACGGCATTCATTGTAGGCAAATTATTATTAAGCAACGTGTGTTGATCAAACTTCATTACGTCAGTATCGTAGCTTTTAGTTTCATTAGCCTCGTAAATGTCTATTAGACTTTGGCAATGTTCTTCACTAAACGCATGTTTATAAACTTTAACTAGATTACTCAGTTCCATTTTTCCACTCATAGAAAATGTGGTTGCCGATACGAGCAGTTTCTTGCTTGTGATCTGCCCAACCGGGAGTTACATAATCTGCGTGATACCAGAGAGCATCACCAACCTTATTCTCAACTCTACCAAAGTATACACCAAAAGCTGCGAGACGAGCCATGTCCCAAGCTTCGACGTCTACTTCTGGTACGTTATCTGACTTACCATCGCAGTACCAGCTAAACTGGCAACGATGACGTACAGGATAATCGATTGTCTTATCCTTCCAAGATGGACGAGTTGGTCCTTGATATACTACATCACAAACACGGTCAGGATAATACTCTGACTCAACACGATTGATAACAACTTGAGATACTGCAATCATTCCTTCCATATCTTGATTTCGTGCTTCCCAATAGGCGTTCAATGCCAGACAAAACATAGCTTCTGCAAGCATTTAGTTTCTCCTCATTTGTGCGTATATTTTTGGGTCACTTCCTCGACCGACCGGTACTGTGTTTGACTTGTGCATTGTTGCGAGTCCGGTGATGTAGTCGCCGGAGTATTCCTGAGCTCTACGCTTTCCCGCGATGGGTACGATGCGGTCCGACGTCGGGATTGACGAACAGCTGCTTGAATAGTCCGGAATACTCGCGCCACTTGATTTATCCTGTTTCTTGAGTTGATCGGGATGTACACCCATTTTGCGTAGCCACTTATCGTGTTTAGCTTGTGCAGCTGCGTGGCCAGGGGTTTTATTAGTACGACGCTTTCTAGTATTTATAGAAGACATACCTCGAACAAGATGCATAGTCATGATTAATTCCAATCATTATCATAAGCGTTAGAAGCGCGAACACGGTCACCGTAATGCTCATCGAGATACTTAGGAGCATCTTGGTAGTGGTTATAATTTTCGTCCATCTTAGAGATGACGTCATCGAACTTTTTACGTTCTGGCTTGTCAACCTCATCGACGTATTTACGAACACGAGCAGCACTGGCAGCTAAGCGTGCACGGCGTGCTTTGACCTTAGCAAATCTTTCAGCAGACTCGCGGATAGCAGCCATACGTTCTTCGTATGTAGAATTTTTAGTGATAACAATATTACTCATAATGAACTCCTCTTTCCATTTTATAGATCTATTCTACCACAGATTTCCGATAATGTAAAGGAAAAAATGCACTTTTTTATTTAATTAAAACAATAGCTTACGTTTTTTTTTGAGAACCCACAGCGCTACATGGAAAAGAGGAAAGAGGAGGAGCGCCGTGGGTTCAACTGTTTAACCCCAGTCTTTGAAGTCGCCGGCTTCTTCGTTATCATTGAAGCCTTTTGTATATGCAACTATCTCTTCAGGAGTCATGTCTTCGAGTTCAGTTCTGGTTCCTTTACCAGTACCAAAAGCATAATAGTGTGGATTGAATGGACGACGGTAATAAGAGTCTGCACCACCACGATCATAGGGTGAGCCATTGGCTGTTGACATTTCGTTTGTTCCATCATAAGAAACACCAGTAGGGGCAAATAAATTTAACATTAAGCTAATACCTCCGTGATTGAAAATTTTACAACATTGTCATCTTTCCAAAGATCATGCATTACTTTTGATAATCCTTTACGAGTGTGGCGAATAGTTTCCCACATATCGTTGTTTTCTAAAGTAACTTCGATCTTAAAATGTTTGATAGTCTTTTCCATAATATAAACTCCTCTTTCAAAAGAATGGCACTCTATGTCAGGATAAGGTGCCAATCTTATCCTGCCTCCGATACACCACGACTATAGGCCTATTCCTCTACCCTTCCCTCGGTAACGGGGTGGGGGCCAGTCATCTCAACTTCGCTATGTCATTTCTTTGTTCCTTTTCCATTTTATAGATCTATTATACCATAGTTTTTTTCAATTGTAAACAAAAAAATGCACTAAAAAATAGTGCATTTTCAATAGGTTACGTTTTTTTTGAAATTAAAATCTTCCTAGGAATCTTGCAATATGGTGTACAAAAGGTAGTAGAGACAAAGCCATGAGTAGATTAACACCAGTATGAGCCATTGCTATTCGAAGAGTATCTCCTTTTGGCATGCCATCAGATACTAAAAGACCGGCTAACCAAATGGTGCCGGTTGTTCCTAAGTTTGCTCCAAGGACTGCTGCAATAGCTGCTGGCAGAGGAATAGCTCCTGATGCTACCAAAGCAATAATCGCGGTTGTTGAAAGAGACGATGATTGCCAAAGCAATGTCATAATGATTCCACCAGCAAACATATAGAATATGTTACCAGTAAACCAAGCGAGGTGTTCCATGTTACCCATGGATTTCATTCCACCCGAGAATGTTTTTAGTCCGATATAGAAAATAACGAGTCCTACGAGCGTAGTGATGACGGGGTTTCCTAAATCCATTTTACTTACCTTTTTCCAGAGTCGATCCACGCGGATTCTCCTATAATTAAAGTTCCTAATAAGTTACTATTTAGGAACTTTAATGCTAATATAGTGTTACAGTTTTGTTAATAATTTACTTATTAAAGCGAAGAGTGTGTTGCTTACCGTTATGCATAAACGTTACAGTTGAATGAGAATAGATTGTTTGTCTCTGCTCTTCGTACCGTGTTTCAGTCTGGCAACGTGGTCCAGTTGATCCTTTGTTTCTCTCTGTGTTGAGCACACCACCGAGAAACGCACCGATAGCTCCACCATTTTCTTCACCCTTAATGTTATTACCAAGGGCTCCGCCAATGACGGCACCTTCAAGAAAGTTGGTAATGTCGGACTTGCCGTTACCACTACCTCCTGTATCCATACACACTTCAACCGTGTATGGCTTTTTGATAATCACTTCTTTATAGTGATCTTGTGTTGTTTCAGCTTTAGCTGGGCTTGCCAAGGCCATCAACGCGACTGACAACCCGAGGTACTTCAGACTTTGCATTGTTTAACTCCTGATTTAATTCTTCAATACGTTTATATGATTGTTGCAATTGACCTTGCAATTCTTTTACATTACCTTCTAAAAGTTCAATGTATCCGCTTTGATTTAATATCTCTCGCCGGTACATTTCGTTTTCCGATTCCATCTCTCTAGCATTTCCTCCTGTAGTTGATATGCTTCGGCTTCCCATGGCAACGCCATGTACTCATCGACTGTGCTGTAAAGGGACAAATATTCAACGCCATTCCAAACTTTAACAAAGCCTTTGTCTTTCATTTGACGTCGCTCGCTCTGCCGTACATGTACCATTTCATGAAAGACTGCGGTGATAAAATCTTCTTCGTCTAAACCTTTACCAATTTCTATACTGTGCTCGCCGTTGTCGATGTATTGATGATAGCCATGAACATCACCATCGAGTTTGCGTATGAAGAACTCAACGTCTAAATTTTTCTTACGAGGCATTAGATCAGATACAGCAAATTCGAATGCTTCTCTAACCAGATACTTTTCACGTTTAGTACCGCCTGTCACATTCAAATAAATCATTGCCATTCTCCATTTTATAGATCTATTATACCATATAGATCAAGGAAAGTAAACAACTTTATGCAGAAGAAACGTCCATCACTGGCATGCCAGATGCGTCATATCTAATTTTTTGAATTTCTTTGAGAGGCTTATAAACTTCTGCTCTGACATTATCACCATGTTTTACTTTAAACTTATCATGAGTGTGGTGCAAAACAAACTGGATGTCAGAAAACTCCTGCCACATGTTTGTCCAGATTGGTCTCCAGAATGTAGCGAGTCTATTATTATTAGTATTGCCTCTATCGGAGTTTAGAACAAGATCAGAAAAACTTCTCATGTTAAAGTCAAAGATAGAATCGAATCCATATAGGTGTACGACATCCGGCTTCAACTTCTTACAAGCATAATGAGTTGCAACATGGCCACAATTAAAGTTTGTGTATCCCATTCCTATATTGTTATCTGGAATAGCGTACTTAGGCAAATCAGTATAGAAATCTTTTACTTGACTAGCAACTTTCATGTACCAATCAGGATGATCTTCCATCCACTTCTTTGGCCTGAATCCACAGATCCATTTTCCATCCACCTGAACATGGCCTTTCATTAAGGCATTCATAAACTTAAAGTCTACCATCACCGTAGCGTATTTGTCAGGAATAGGAAAAGGAGTTTGGTTACATGCTATCTTTAAACCTTTTCTTTCTTCTCGTCCATATAGGGATGCGTTATCGCCGTTTCCAATAATATGTACAACTCTAGCCATTACTCTTATCCACTAACATAAATCTCTTCGTTTTTAGGTCTATACCATATTTTTTGATGATAGAATTTTGCTAACAATGCTTGAATCTCTTTATGTCTATTAGGTTGTGTAGACTGAAAGCTCAATAATGACATCTCAATAAGAGCAAGTTCTTTTACTGTTAACTTAAAGTCTGTGTTTGGCTTAACCATTTAAACTTTCCTTGATTCTGTCTTTACCTTTTTGTCCGGTCCAATGTACTGCTATGCAATCCTTAGGAATCTTTTGGCCATCATTCTCAAACTGCAACCTTAGAAAATTATATTTGTTAGGTAGGCCATTGATATATGTCAAGTTCTGTAAAGGATCTAGCATTGCATGCAAAGTTTCTTGATCTCCTCGTGATGGATTGTCTTTGATCTCTTTTATCCACAGACTTAATATATATGGCTTGTCTACGAGACCAACTACACCAGAGTTGTACATCTCTGTTTGGAATCGAGTTGACCAAGGTTTGTCCTTTACCATATTAAGTTTATTCGGTTCCAATAAATCAAATATCTTATCAATATCAC
>MDTG01131725.1_pt1 | contig 11393 bp, 13 predicted proteins | sample 811421 | NCBI WGS metagenome assembly MDTG01 (sample SAMN05326645, study PRJNA326480) | marine metagenome | isolation source: seawater | place: Pacific Ocean: South East | collected 2011
TATTCTGTTGAAAAACTAAAGGTGACAAAATGATTTATAAAAAAACTATACTAATAACTGGCGCGAGTGGGAAAATTGGATCAGAAATATTTAATGATCTCTCTAAAAAAAAATATAATGTTATTGCAACTTATTTTAACAAAAAAATAAAAATAAATTCGTCTAAAAAAAATATTATTGTAAAAAAATTAAATCAATCAAATGAAAAAAGTATAATTGGATTAATTAATTTTATAAAAAAAAAAAAATTAAATTTAAAGGGTGTTGTAAATTGTGCTGTCATAAGGCCTATGAAAAAAGGGTCAAAAGATACACTGCAGAACTGGGAAAGATCTATTAAAATAAATTCTAATTCTACATATTTGATTAATAAATATTTTTGTGAATATTTTAAAAAAAAAAAATTCGGTCGAATGATACATATTGGATCTATTTATAGTTCGATAGGGCCTGATTTTAAACTTTATAAAAATGAAAGTTTTGAACTAGAACCTGATTATCTTTACAATAAATTTGGAATGGTTGGTTTAACAAAATATTTTGCTTCTAAATATGGAGTTTATAATGTAACAGTAAACATGATTTCTCCAGGAGGAGTAGAGTCAGATCAATCTAGTAGTTTTAAAATTAAATATTCAAAAAAAACGTTTTTAAATAGAATGGCAAAAAAAGATGAAATAAATGGACTAGTCGAGTTTATTCTTTCAGAAAAGTCAAATTATCTAACTAGTCAAAATATTATATTAGATGGCGGCTATACCTCAAATTAAAAAAAAGAATATATTAATAATTGGATACGGTTCAATGGGCAAGAAGTATGAACAAACCCTAAAAAAAAGATTTAAAATTTTTTTTCATGATAAAAAAAAAAATAAAAAAAAAAATTTTTTAAAAAAATTAAATTATGAAAAAATTAAAGACTTTTATTTTGTCGTAATATCAACCCCTCCAAAATATCACAAATTTTTTTGTGAAATTTGTGTAAAAGCTAATAGAGATTTTATAGTAGAAAAACCCCTATTTTTAAATAATAAAGGATGGAAAAGCATCATTAAGCAAATTGATTCAAAAAAATTGATTTGCCAGGTAGCCTACCCAAGAAGAGAAGCAATATCTTATAATTATATTAAAAATTTAATCAGGAAAGGGCGAATTGGTAAATTAATGATTATTAAATCCAATTTCAGTCAAGATTTTAGAAATTTAAGAAAAGATTACAAAAATATTTATTATTCTCAAATGAATGAAGGTGGTGGAATAGTATATGATGCTTTATCTCATCATATTAATTTGCTTACCTATTTTATGGGTAAAATTAAAATGATTAAAAAAACGGAGTTAAAATTATCATTTAAAGATATTCAGGTAAACGATACAGGTATTCTTACGATTTTATTTGAAAAAAAAAAATTAGGTCTAGTTTTTGGAAATCAATTCCAAAAACCGAATATAGACGAAATTGAGTTTATTGGCACAAATAAGAATTTAGTTTTTAATAGACTAGAGAATAAATTATTTATTTTAAGTAATAAAAAAAAACTAATTAAAACTTTCAATGAAACATATGAAGATATATTTAAAAGACAAATTGATAATTTTTTGCTTTGTAAAAGAAAAAGGATACAGCCTAAAACCACTGTATTAGAGGAATTTGAAAATTTGAGCAAACTTCAGGTTTAATGAGAACTGGTATTATTTTACAAGCTAGGTGTAAATCGAAGAGATTTCCCAATAAAGTTATAAAAAAAATAAAAAATAAATATTTAATAGAGTTAATAATTGAAAGATTAAAAAATATTAAAAATGTCCCGTTAATTATTGCTACTACAAATAATAAAAGTGATGATAAAATTTGTAAATTATCCGAAAAAAATAAAGTTGCGTATTTTAGAGGAAAAATGAACGATGTTTTATCAAGATATTACGAAACAGCTTTAGAGTATAATCTTGGCACCATAGTGAGATGTAATGCAGATTGTCCTTTTTTAGAAAAAAAAATGTTGAGCAAAATGCTGAACATCTATAAAAAAAAAAAATATGACTATTTATCTAATATACTTGAACCATCTTTTCCATCAGGACAACATTTAGAAATATTTAATTTTAAAACTTTAGAAAAAGCCTATAAGAATGCTAAACAAAAATTAGAAAGAGAGCATGTAACACCATATATTTATAAAAATAAAAATATATTTAAAATTGGTTCGTTTAAACAAGATATCGATCTTTCATTCCATAGATGGACTATTGACTATAAAGAAGATTTACTGTTTGTAAAAAGAATTTTTAAAGAATTTAATTATAAAAATACGTTCAGCTCTAAGGATATCTTAAAGTTATTAAACAAAAAGCCAAATATTATGAAAATAAATTATTATTTAAAAAAAAAACAAAACTTATTATAAATGAAAATACTTATTTCTGGAAGTAATGGTTTACTAGGGTGTAATTTGAAGAATTATTTTAATTCTAAAAAAATTATATTTTCCACAATTGGTAAAAAAAATTGTAATTTTGAAGGTGACATTTCAAACAATAAATTTGTAGAACAAAGCATAAAAAAATTTAAACCAAATATATTTATTAATTTAGCAGCAATTACAAACATAGACTACTGCGAATTACATGAAGATGAAGCATATAAAATAAATACTGAATTTCCAGAGGTTGCATCAAGAATCTTGAAACAAATAAATGAGAACAGTTATATGATACAAATTTCCACTGATCAAGTTTATAGTGGAAAAGGACCTCATGCAGAAAAAAATGTAAATATAATAAATCAATACTCTCTAACTAAATTTGAATGTGAAAAGAAACTTTCAAATTTTAATGCAATTTGTTTAAGAACAAATTTTTTCGGTAATTCAATAAATACAGATAAATTATCTTTTTCAGACAAAATAATTAAAGCAAGCAAAAATAAGTCAAATATAGATGTTTTTGATGATGTATATTTCTCACCAGTTTCATTTTTAACTATTTTTGAGGTTATCGATAAATTAATGAAAAAAAAATTAATTGGTATTTATAATCTTGGCACAAAAAATGGAATGTCAAAAAAAGATTTTGCAATACATTTATGTGAATGTTTTAAATTAGATACAAATTATATTGTTGGAAATAGCCTAGAATCAGTTAATTTAAAAGCTAAAAGACCTTACGATATGAGATTAAACAGTTCAAAATTAGAGAGAGATCTTAATATTAATTTCAAGAATTTGAGAGATGAGATAAAAGATTTAAGATTAAATAAATAGCATGCTTGATAAGTTTAAAATTGGAAAAAAAAATGTTGGAAAAAACTGTCCAACCTATTTCATTGCAGACATTGCTGCAAATCATGACGGTAATTTAGATAAAGCTCTTGAATTAATCAATAAGTCAGCAGAGGCAGGTGCTGATGCAGCGAAATTTCAACATTTTGCAGCAGAGACTATTGTAAGCGATTATGGGTTTAAATCTTTAGGAAAACAAAAATCTCATCAAGCAAAATGGAAAAAAAGTGTTTTTGATGTATACAAAGATGCTTCTATCCCAATTGAATGGACACAAAAATTAAAAGATGAATGTGAAAAAAATAATATCGAGTTTTTAACAAGCCCTTATTCCTTAGAACTAGTAGATTATGTTGATAAATATTTAAAAGCCTTCAAAATTGGTTCTGGTGATATAACATGGCATGAGATTATTGAACATATAGCTCAAAAGGGTAAACCTTATATAATTGCAACAGGCGCTTCTGAAGAAAAAGATGTAGTTCAAATTATAGAAAATGTCACAAAAATAAATAAAAAGATATGCGTAATGCAGTGTAATACAAATTACACAGCTAGTGAAGATAATTTTAAATTTATCAATCTGAATTATTTAAAAAGTTTAAGAAAAAAATATCCAAATTTGGTTCTTGGTTTAAGTGACCATACACACGGTCATTCTACTGTTTTGGGCGCCATTACACTTGGTGCAAAAATTATAGAAAAACATTTTACATTATCAAATGAACTGGAGGGCCCAGACCATAAATTTTCTATGACACCTGAAACGTGGAAAGAAATGGTATACAGATCAAAAGAGCTCGAAAATAGTTTAGGAAATGGTGTTAAAAAAATAGAAAAGAACGAATTTGAGACAGTGATACTGCAAAGAAGGTCGATAAGAGTAAAAAATGATTTAAAGAAAGACCACATAATTAAAAGAGAAGATCTTGTTGTTTTAAGACCATGTCCAAAAGAATCTGTTGATCCAAGAAATATAAAAATGCTAATAGGAAAAAAAATTAATAAAGATTTACCAAAACACGAAATTATAAGATGGGAAGATCTGAGTTAGCAATAGTTGTCCCTGCCAGAAATGAAGAAAAAACCATAAAGAAGGTAGTTTTATCACTAAAGAAATATGGAGATATTTTAGTTATAGATGATCATAGTTCTGATAAATCGCAAAAAATTTTAAAAACCTTAGATGTTCAAGTTATTAGAAATAAAAAAAATTTAGGTTATGAAGAAACAGTTTTAAGAGGAATAAAATATCTTTTAAAAAAAAAATATAAATACATTGCAACTTTTGATGCGGACGATGAACATGATCCTAAATTTTTTGAAAAGTTTGAAAAATATAAAAAATATGATTTAATCATAGGAAAAAGAAAAAAGTTTAATAGAATTTCTGAGTATATATTCTCTTTTCTAACTACAAAATTGTATGGAATTGAAGATCCATTAAGTGGGCTAAAAATATACAAGCATAAAATGCTAAAAAGAATTCATTTAAGTAATGAAAGGTTGCTAAATACCTTCTTAATTTTTAAAATTAAAAATCTAAGAGGCAAAATAATTCATAAAAATTTAATTGTAAAAAAAAGGCAAGACAATTCAAGGATGGGTAATAGTTTTTTTATTAACGTTTACTTAATGATGTGTTTAATTAGGTTAATAAGAAAAATAAGAAAATTAAAAAATTTTTCCAACCTAAAATAAAAAAACAAAATTTTAGAAAATATTCATTGTTTTTTTTATTTTTAAATATATTTAGATTAAATGCAAAAAATTAAAGCTCTAAAAAAAAATATTTACATATATTACGAATTTTACAAAAGAGAGTTCTTAAGTAACTTATTATTATCAACAATAGCTTCAAAAAATAATTTAAAAGTTTATATAGGAACCAACCAGGTATTTAATGTTCTACATAAAAAAAAAATAATAAATCCAGGAATTTTTCATACCAAAAGTTTAAGTCATGGAGAATTCAAATCTAAATTTCATAAAGATTTAAAAAAAAATAATTTTCTTCTAACATGTATTGACGAAGAACATGGTGTAATAGACAAAGGTAGTTTTGATGACCTATTTATAAAACCAAGAATTCACTCCAATGATCTGGATTTATGTAGTGCATTTTTTTGTTGGGGTAAATTTGACTATAATCATCTAAAAAACAAATTTAGAAAAAAAGTTTTTTATATGACCGGATCTCCAAGAGTTGATTTATGGAAAACAAAGTTTAATTTTCTTTGGAAACCAAACCTTAATAAAAAAAAATACTTTTTATTTGTTTCAAACTTTAGTTTTCCTAATAATCATTACTCATTTAAAGATATAATTAAAAGAAAAAAATATGAAAATTATTATAGGAGATCACCTAATCTTTTAGGTGAGGAAATAAAATATTATAACTATCAAAAAGCAAGCATGATAAAGTTTACAAGACTGATCAAAAGTTTCTCAAAAAAATTTCCTAATGAGATAATTTATTTAAGACCACATCCCACTGAAAAAATTAATTACTGGAAAAAGCATTTAAGTAATATAAAAAATGTATTTATAAAGTCTGAGGGGGAACTGTCTTATTATATTAGAGGAGCAGAATGCGTTATACAAGATGGTTGTTCTAGTGGTATTGAAAGTTATATAAGCAATATTCCGGTAATTAACTACTTACCAATAAAATCTAATAAGCATGCATTTGGACAATTTATAAAAAAATTTGCAATAAATATTTTCAATGAAAAAAGTTTTTTTAAAATTATTAAACTCAAAAAATATAAAGTTCTTAAAAATAAAAAAAAAATTGTTAATAATAGAATGTTGTTCTTAGATAAAAAATTGTCAGCAAATAAAATCGTTAAAGTATGGAAAAAATTGCTAAATTCTAATTATTATATAAAAAATCAAAAATCAAATATAATTAATAATGATTTTAAAATTTATATTTACTTATTTTTCAATGATATTTTTAAGACAATTACAACAAATACAATTTTGTTTTTCAAAAGGCAAATGCACCTTAAAAAAATTTTTCAACATAAGAATGAGAAATTAGATATTATAAAAATTTCAAAATCAGTAAACCTAATATCGTCATCACTAAAGATTAAAAACAATTTTAAAATAAAAAAACTTAGTAAAGATTTAATTTGTATTTCATCGGCAGAAAATTAAAATGAATATAGTAAAACCTATAATACTTGAAATTGGCTCTGGAAATATTTTATCTTTAAAAAATATCATCAGCAAATTTAGTGAAAATGTTTTAATTACAAAAAACGATACTGACATAGAGAACTGTACACACATTTTTCTTCCAGGTGTTGGCTCGTATGCAGAGGTTATGAAAAAAATTAAAAATAATATAAATACTAATCTTTTAAAAAAAAAAGTTATTGACCATAAAGTTTTTTTTATGGGTATATGTGTCGGTATGCAAGTTTTATCAAACTTTGGTTATGAGAACGAAAAATGTGGGGGATTATCAATAATTAATGGAAGTGTTAAAAAATTAAATACAAAAGAAATTTTACCCCATGTAGGATGGAACTCTATTAATTTTTCGATTAAAAATAAAATTTTTGATGGAATTTTAAATAAAACTGATTTTTATTTTACACATTCGTTTGCTTTTGAATTGAATAATCATGAAAGTGAAATTGCATTTACTAATTATGGTGTTAAGTTTTCAAGCATGATAAACAAAGAAAACATTTTTGGAACACAATTTCACCCTGAAAAAAGCCAAGCTGCTGGTATTAAACTAATAAAAAATTTTTTAGAATTATAAAAATAAATTTAAATGAATGATAAAAAAAAAAGATTGATACCAGTCATTTTGATAAAAAACGGTTGGGTCGTTCAAAGTGAGAATTTTAAAAAATTTAAAAATATAGGCCATCCAATACCAACAATAAAAAGACTATCTGAATTTGGGTCAGATGAATTAATTATTTTAGATATAACTAAAGACGAATTTTATGAAAGTAGAAGAGTGGATATGAATTATATATTTAAAGAAAAATTTTTAGAAATTCTAAAAGAAGTTTCATCAGTTTCTTATATGCCAATTTCTGTTGGGGGAAAAATTAGGTCATATGAAGATGCTAGAGATAGAATTATAAATGGAGCAGAGAAAGTGGTTTTAAATTATTTAACATTTAATAATATCAATGAGATTGAAAAGATAATAAAAAATTTTGGTAGCCAAGCTGTTATAGCATCAATTGATTATACTTTGGATATAGATAATAAACATAAAGTTGTGATATCAGGTGAAAAGATAAAAGATATTGACCCAATCATTCATTGTAAAATGTTAACAGAGGTTGGTGTTGGAGAAATATTTATTAATTCAGTTGATAGAGACGGAAAAAAAAATGGATATGATATAGAATTTTTAGAAAAATTTTGTCGAAAAATCAACAAACCAGTAATAGTGTGTGGAGGCGCCGGTTCTTGGGAGGATATGTATGATGTGCAAGCAAAAACAGTTTGCGATGGTGTTGCAGCTGCAAATATTTTTCATCATATTGAGCATAGTGTATACTTAGCCAAAAAATTTTTATTTAAAAAATCGAATAAATTTAGAGAGCCAAAATTTTATTATGAATAGTACAGATTTAAAAAGAAACGATATCTCATATTGTACGAAGTGTGTGATGCCAATTAGCACTGTAAATTTGTCAATTAATAAAAGCGGAGTTTGTTCAGCATGTGATTTTCACAGTGTATATCAATCTTTAAGTAACAATGAATGGATTTCTAGAAAAAAAAAATTCGAAAAAATCTTAGAAAATTACAAATCAAAAAGTAATTACGACTGTATAATACCAGTAAGTGGAGGAAAAGATAGTTATTATCAAACTCATCAAATTGTTAATGAGTTTAATCTAAAGCCACTATTAGTAACTTATGATGGTAATAATTACTTGCCAGAAGGAATTTACAATAGAAATAAAATGAGAGAGCACTTTGATGCTGACCATTTAATATTTGGACCAAGTGTAAAAACATTAATCGAGTTAAACAAAATTTGTTTTAAAATAATGGGTGATATGAACTGGCATGCACATTGTGGAATTTACACATACCCTTTTCAGATAGCAGTCAAATTCAAAATTCCATTGTTAATTTGGGGTGAAACATTTTGGGATATAAGTGGAATGTATGATGTAAATGATATGGTAGAATATACAAAAAGAATGCACTTTGAGCACAATTTAAGAGGTTATGAATGGAATGACGTAATAAAAAATTCTAATTTGACTGAAAAAGATATGATTTGGTCTAAATTTCCAAGTGATGAGGAATATATTAACAACAATATTAGAGGCATTCCCATAGGAAATTATTTTAAATGGGATCCTAATGCACATTCAAAATTAATTATTGATAAATATAAATGGAAGCCTAGCTCAAAACCTTTTGAAAGAACTTATAGATTAATGTCTAATCTTGATGATAGGTACGAAAACGGAGCTCATGATTTATTAAAATTTGTAAAGTTTGGATATGGCAGGGCATCAGATCATGCATCTAAAGACATTAGAACTGGATACATGACCAGAGAAGAGGGAATTAAAATGGTTAAAAAGTATGATCATATAGTTTCATCCGATTTAGATTATTGGTTAGATTATGTAGGAATGAAAGAAGATGAATTTTGGGAAATTGCAGATACATTCAGAAGTGAAAAAGTTTGGTGGATTAAAAATAATCAATGGTATAAAAAAAATATATGGGGTGAGGCATCTTCATACGGAGATGTGAGATTAAAAAAAGACTTACAAGAGAAATATAAAAATGATATTACATAAATAATGCAAAAAAATTCTTACTTAATAACTGGTGGAACTGGTAGTTTTGGATCCCACTTCGTAGATAAACTTATTAAATCAAAAAAAAAAATTTCAAAATTAATAATTTTTAGTAGAGATGAGTTAAAACAATCTTTAATGGCTGCAAAGTATCCATTAAACAAATATAAATTTATTAGGTTTTTTCTTGGGGATGTAAGAGATTATGATAGGGTTTTAACTGCAACTAAAGATGTAGAAAATATTATTCATGCTGCTGCTTTAAAACAGGTTCCCTCAACAGAATATAATCCTTTTGAGGCAGTAAAGACAAATATAATTGGAGCTCAAAATGTTATCAATGCATCTTTAGAAAATGGGGCAAGAAACGTAGTAGCCTTATCAACTGATAAAGCTTGTGCACCAATCAATTTGTATGGAGCAACAAAACTTTGCTCAGACAAATTATTTATTGCTGCTAACAATATTAAAGGTAAAAGCAATATTAAGTTTTCAATTGTTCGATATGGAAATGTATTTGGTAGTAGAGGCTCTGTGTATAATATTTTTAAAAATTTTATTAACAAAGGTCACTTCCCAATTACAGATAAAAACATGACTAGATTTAATATAACAATAAACGAAGGTGTAAATTTAGTTTTAAAAACTATAGATAATGCAATAGGCGGTGAAATAATCGTACCTAAACTTAAAAGCTTTAAAATTGTTGATTTGGCAAAGGCAATAAATAATAAAAACAAATTTAAAATTATAGGGATAAGAAGTGGAGAGAAAATTCATGAACAAATGATAACTAAAAGTGATAGTTACTATACTTTAGAAACAAAACATTTTTTTATAATTTTACCACCTAGAATTTTAGATGAGGAGAATTATTATAATGTGCTTAATTATTATAAAAAGAAATATAAGGCCAAAAAAGTAAAAGAAAATTTCGAGTACTCGAGTGATCAAAATGGGGAGTACTTAAAAATAAGCGAAATAAAAAATATTATTAAAAATCAAAATTAAAATATTCTTAATTTTTTTTCATTAATACAAGACTGAAATTCCCTTTTCTTTTGTCTATAAATTTACTAATTTCATAGTTATATCCTAAAGATAAGATTTTTTTTTTAAATTCCTCTATTGGTTGTATATGTATTTTATTTTCAATAAAGGAATATTCATCATCGTATCTAAGTGATGCAATACAATATTTTTTTGCTGATGGCAGTATATTGTCTATAATTTTCAAAGATGTTTTTGTTTCGAACAAATTTAACATTCTTATAATTAAGACTAAATCTGCTTCATCATCACATTTTTCATTAATTAGGTCTTTTTTCTTTAAATTTAATTTTTTGTTATTTTTGGTTTTTGAATAATTCAACATATCATCTGAAAAATCCATACCAATAAAAGATGTAATATTTGAGCAGTTGTCAATCAAACTACCAAATCTATTTGTACCAATTGGTGCATCAATAATCGAACTTATATCTGATTTTTCTTTTATAAATTTTTCCACGAAAGATTGCTCAAATCTCCATTTATCATTATTTCTGTCTTTTTCGTAACTAAGAACATCTTTTCCTGTATACCAAGATAAAATTTTTTTAATTACTTGTTCCATGATATTCTTACTTCCCATAATTTATTAAGTGTATCTGTATCAATAAAATCATTGTAGAAGCTTTCATCATCTCTTAAAAAACTATTTTTTAAATTCATAATCCAGGCATTATTGTTGCCTAAAAATTCATTGTCTACCACTATGATTTTACCAGATGAAAATAAAATGTTATCTGGATGTAGATCATTATGATTTAATTTATTTGGTATTTTAAGATCCCTCAATTTTTTTACTAAAGGATCCCCAAGCTTATTAACTCTCTCAAATATGTGGTAAAAATAGTCAAATACTTCAATATCAAACTCAATTTTAAACAAATCGTTTATAAATTCTAATATTAGTGAGTCTGATTTATATTCTTTATTACATTGTGTTAAAGTAGGTTCATCAATCCATTCATCTGCAATATGCTCTTCATCATGGTAAATAATTTTGGGAAAATATTTACTACAAATCGAATTTTCTAAGTATAAACGTAGTTTAATTGCCCCCTTATCTTTTGGTGAATAAATTTTTACTTTTTTATTATCTATAGTTCCGATAGCAGTATATGTTCCATTTTGATTAATGAAATTTTTATTTTTACTCAAAGGTTTTAAATTTGAAAATTTAGTTAACATTTATTTTGAAGGATAAATTCAAAAACTCAAAATATATTAAATTATTACTTTTTTCATTAAAAATATGTAA
>MDTG01179362.1_pt1 | contig 11393 bp, 14 predicted proteins | sample 811421 | NCBI WGS metagenome assembly MDTG01 (sample SAMN05326645, study PRJNA326480) | marine metagenome | isolation source: seawater | place: Pacific Ocean: South East | collected 2011
CCTAGAAATAACATTAATGACAAAAAAAACACAGTAAAGTTAATTTATCCTTCTTAAAATACGAAATAAAATATGAATAGATATAATTATAAATAATTATTATACAAGTTTGATTAAGTCAATTTTTTATCGTTCTATTATTGAACTCTTAGGTACATCTATTCTTTCAATAACAGTAATTAATAGTACTAATTCTTCATTAAGTATTGTTGAGGCCTCTATTTTTATAGGACTTACACTAAGTTTTTTAATACATCTTTTCGGAAGAATAAGTGGGGCTCATTTCAACCCTCTTGTTACATTAATGTTTGTGCAATTGCATCATGGAAATTATTGGTATAAAAAGAGATCAATATTAGTCAACTCAATAATATATATTTTATTTCAAATAGTTGGAGCTTCACTCGTTTTTTTATTTTATCCACTAAGTGATATAGAGACAGCACTAACAAATGTTAATTTACTAAGTGAAGGCCTGCTTACATACATATTTTTATCACTTATAAAAACTTGGAGCGAAGAGGGTAAAATCTGTCCCGAATCAAAACCACTTTCTGGAATTGTTGTCGGTTTTGGTCTTATACCTATCTTGATATTTGGGGGGTTAAACTCCTCAGGTATACTAAATCCAGCGATCGCCATAGGAATTTTTGTTTCTGGCTCAACTGGAATTAAGTCAATATTATTTATACAATTAATTGTTCTTATAATGATTTATTTAACATCGAAAATAAAATTGCAATAGTTTTAATAATAATATTAAAATTACAGCAATAGAGAATATATATGATTATAAAAAACATAAATTATATATATTATTTAAAAACTATATTTTGTTGAGTTGAACTTAATACGCCTGTCCACAAAGCACCACTAATATCGACTTTCCGGCGTTTCTCAGTAGCCAAAGTAATAGGAACATGTGTAAAAAAATTGTTCCAATGTCCTATTAGTAAATTAGTTTTACCTGCCATAGCAGCATGTACAGCATTTTCAGCTAATTGATAACAAAAAATAGCATCAGACGCTACTGCGGCAACACTGCGAATATGATAGCTAGGGTTTAAGTATCTAATAGAAACATCTTTACCCGAAGCAGAAAATAATTCCGTAAGCTTTTCTTTAAGAAACAAACCAATATCATTTTTTAAAACATTACCTGAAGCATCCTTAGATTCATTTACATCTTTAATTAAATCCTGGCCAGCTCCCTCTGCTACCACAATTACTGCGCTTCGGTTCTGATCTAATCGTTTTGCTAAAGAACTATAAAGTCCAGATTTTCCAGTGAGTGAGAATTCAACTTCAGGTATTAAACAAAAGTCAACTACACTGTTTGCTAATGAAGCTGCAGCAGCAATAAAACCTGAATCTCTGCCCATCAACCTAACAATACCAACTCCATTATCTGCTCCTCTTGCTTCATTATGAGCACAGGTAATAATTTCGCTAGCGATATGAACTGAGGTCTCAAAACCAAATGTTTTTTCTACGTATCCTAAATCATTATCAATAGTCTTTGGTATCCCAATCACTCCAATAGGAAGTTCTCTTTTTTTTATTTCATCAGCAATAGCTTTTGCACCTCTAAGTGTTCCATCGCCACCAATAGTAAATAATATATCAATATTTAAATTTATTAGCTGATTTACCATTTCAACAGGATCCTGGTTTCCTCTTGATGATCCAAGTATTGTTCCACCTTCCTTATGGATTTCATCAACAATTTTCTTATTTAATGATATTGGTGAGTTAGCAGAATTTTTAATTAACCCCTTAAATCCATATTTTATTCCTAACACATTATGAATTCCATAATTAGATTCTAAAGCATTGACAAGTCCTTTAATAACATTATTGAGGCCTGGGCAAAGACCTCCACAAGTAACAATTGCCACGCGAGTATTCACTGGAGAATGAAAGATTTTTTCTCTAGGGCCTGCCTTCTCAAAACTTGGAAAGGTTCGTGCATTATGAATTTGATTGAAAATATTTTTAATTTGGCTTGAAAAAGCAATTCGATCTTCTAAGGTCACAAAATCTCTTCCTTTCACAGGAGATAGATGAGAGGGTTCACCCAAAGTAGAAATAGTAAAATCATAACCGTCTGGATTTCTCAATAAATCATCATAGACCATAATATAAATCAAATAAATTTAAATTTTAATCAATTAAGCTAATTTAAAATAATAAAACTAAGATTTAAAACAAAGAATAATTATTCAGATAAATTATTTTTATAGAAACCGCTTAAATCATTTAGAGAATTAGCAACATGAGGATTTAAAATCAATAGTTTTTGATACATATCTTCAAAAAATTCTTTATTATCAGTTTTGATAGCATAAAGGCAATGCATTATTAAGCCAATAACATTTGAAGATCTTTGAGATCTATTAGAAGCTATTAAAAGTAATTCAATTGCCAATTCCGAATCAAACATTATGGAAGAAAGCAATTCACTGCCTTTGATCCTTAAAAATTTGGCAGATTTGGTTTGAACAATAACACTAGCAGAAATAATCTCATCACCAAATAAAGTCATTTCTCCAAGTAGATTAAACGAATCTAGATATGCCAGGGAGAAAGAAAGATCTTTCTCATAACTAACTTCGACAGAGACAGAACCCTCTAAAAGTAAATAAAGGTCTGAGTTTTCATTACCTTGCTTTAAAATAATGTCACCTTTTGATTTATAAAGCTCTTCTGGATTGAGTTCATTTTCATGTGATTTCAAGAGAAGATTTAAACCTTCGGGAAGCCCACTTTTATCTGTTTCATCCATAGGAAAGATAAAATAATTTAAATTAAATCTATTTGTTAATATTAATAAAGTATAATTTAAATTTTAAACAGTAGTTGTAATTTTTATTAAAATAAATATTATTCTCCCAGAAATTTAAAAGTTAATTATTTAAGCCAACAAATAATCTATTATTAATAATAAAAAATGCATGTATAAATTACAATTATTATAAAGTTATAGAATGATAATAAAATAATAAGTTACTTTATAAATCAATAAAAGTTTACAGGCTAATAGATAAATTGAATATAAATTATAAGATATAGAATATAAAAAAGACAAAATCAATAAATTCAATTTGCGGATGTGAGAATTTTGTATCTCGGTATCTGAAAAAAATTGAAAATTAGTATTCAAAGATTATAAATATAGTGATAATATAATATATTTAAGCTTATGAAGAATTTCGTTCCTCTTGATTCCTCAAGAAAAGATTCAAAAGTAGCTTTTCTTCACTATTTCTAAAAGGTAGGTTATTTCAGTGAAATAGTCAAAGCAAATCTCTACCAAAGTCAGCCCTAAGATGCATAAAAGACAAACTCTAGCTCTTAACATTTTCTTAAGTCTCATAAATAAAATATAAATTTTAGAACTGATAAAAGTATTTCTATATAAATTTAGATTATCAGATATACTTAAATGAATTTTGGAGAAGAATTACCTAGATTTATTTTGTTTCTTCCACTAGTAACATTAATAATAATTGGATGCTATGGTTTAATTAATTCAAAAAATATTTTTAATGCGTTATTTTCATTAGATGTAATTGATACTGCAACTATTTCTCTTTTTGTTCTAATCGCTGCTTCCTCTGGATTACAGACACCCATAACCGGCTTACCAAGATATGAAAACTACGCTGATCCATACCCTCAAGCAATCATTCTAACTGCGATAGTTATAGGCTTTGCTACTCAAGCTTTACTCTCTGCAATTGCTTTGAGATTAAGCAGAAATAATCCTCTCCTTCGTTTTAAAGATTTGGAAGATTAGAAATGAATTTACACGTAATATTAACTTGTCTAATCTTCTTACCTATAGTATTAGGATTTTTAGGTTGCTTATTTCCAAATAAATTCTTTTTTGTAGGGGTAGTTACATTATTAATTGATAGTATTCTAAGTTTTATTGGTTTATTAAAAGGATTTAACGAGTCTTTTGTTTTAATAAATAAAGGAGGAATATTATTATCCTTCGATCCTTTTAGTTTGCCTTTAATATTTGGCTCATCAATTGTTTTGCTAATTACCTTTTCTCTGCGAAAGAAATATTTCTCACATTACTTTTATCAAATCTCTCTTGTTTTATTTTCAGCCTTATCAATTTGCTTTATAGCAAAAGATCTAATAAGTATATATATTGCACTTGAGTTAACAGGTTTTTGTGCATTTCTATTAATAGCTGACAAAAATACTAATAAATCACTATTTCAGTCATTTCAATATTTGATAGGTGGAGGGTTGGCTATGCTTATTTATCTGATAGGAGTTATTCAGGCATTTACATATACTGGTTCTTTCGCCCTGGACGATCTTGCATTAGCTCCTAGCACTGCACTTTGCCTAATTGTTGCAGGCCTTTTAACTAAATCGGGTATATTTATATGTGGTATTTGGGTCCCAAATATATATACCAACGCAACGATACAATCTGCATCAATACTTTCCGGCTGTGTTACCTGTGCTGGTATTGCACCAATTTCAAGAATGAGTCAAATTCTTGTTCCAATTAGCAACTCAATGATAGTTATTGGTGTATTAAGTGCAATATTGGCAGCTATTCTGGCAATTTTCGAAACAGATGATGGTAGGACATTGGGATGGAGCTCTGTATCGCAATTAGGAATATCGATACTTTCACCTTCTTATGCATGCTTGTATGTTATGCAACACGGTATATGTAAATGTCTGTTATTCAATACATTAAATGAAAATGATAGTTCGGAAATTAAAAATTTATCAAGTAACGATAATTACTCAATTTTATATCATCAAGATTTAATAAAACTAATTACATTTATTGTTGCTAGTCTCTCAATTACTGGTTTTCCATTTATTGCAGGATTCACAACTAAAACTCTTTTAAAATACGATTTACCTCCTTCTGCGCAACTAATAGTTTCTACATCAGCTTTACTTACCTCAGCTATTTACGTAAAATTAATAATATCTAAATACAACAGATTTAAACTTAATTATAGGAAAAATAATATAAAAATTAATTTAAAATTATTTTCAGGTACAAATAATTTAATTTTGGCATTTTCTATTATCCTATTAATTTCAAGCACCTTTTTAAGGATTGATTTGCTAAAATCAATTTATTTCACCAATAGTCTTACAGGATTGTTTATTGGAGGAATATTATATTTATGTGTTATGGGTATAGAAAAAAATATTGAATCATCTAATATAAGAAAGACAATTGATATCATAGGAGCACCGTTTATTGTTGCAGCTTTTCTATTAGCTAATCTGACTTATTTTAAATTATGAGTATTACACGTTTCATAAAGTTCTTTATAACAATTATTTTTCGAACATTTATTTGGTGTCTTATTACCTCTAATTTTAATTTTGTTAATATTTTAATAGGATTAATTGTTTCCTCGATAATACCTATAGGTAAGTTTGAGAAAATTGATTTATTTTTATTAGTTAATCAAATTTTAGTTACCATAATGATAATACCTCAAGTCCTAAAGGAAACACTTGACTTAATTCTAATTAGAAATCCAAGTGACTACTTTATTGAACAGAAATCCGTTGTTTCATCAAATGGTTCACAATTCATTAATTTTATTGATTTGCTAAGAATAACAATTACTCCTATTAGTCTTGTAACCAAAAGAAGTGATAGAGACTCATGGAGAGTACACGTAATTCGTGATAAAAAAAATAATTAACCATGAATAAAAACTTATTAACACTTTTCATGACAACCATTACAAGTAATCAGATAAATAATTATGACTTATTAATTATTTATACTATGTTAATTTGCTGCTTAATGCCAATGATTTCAATAGCACGTTCAAATAAAATACTTACTCAAATAGCCGCATCATCAAGCTTTGGATGCAAAATAGCAATGTTAATAATATCTTATGCTGTTTTTATTGGAGACTGGTCTATTGGCTCAATCGGTACGACTATTTTGATAGTAGGAGATGCTGGATTGATAGCATTAACCCTTTTATATGGATCTAATAAAAACTAATATGCAAGTATTATTTTCCTATTTGTTATCATTTTTAGGCCTTTTCCTTTGGCTTTGGGGGACAACACCACTATTAACACACAAGAAGGATCTTTTATATAAATTACATACTCTTACTGTTTCAGATACAGTTGGTTCGATTATTATACTTTTATCATTTATAATTAGAGCCCCAAACAAATGGCCAATATTCTTACTTGCAATATTTTCTCTAGCAATTTGGAATACTGTTCTAGGATACTTACTGGGTTCAATATCAGATAAATCATGAGTAATATACAAATCGCCACCTTGTTACCTTTTGAGTTTCTTCTTCCAATAATAGGTATATTATTAATTAATAATCAATCCCCTATACAAGGTTTAATTTATAGATCATTCCTAGGGTCAACTGCTGCATTGATTTATTCCCTTCTAGGCGCCCCAGATGTAGCACTTACTGAGGTACTTGTAGGAACATTATTATCAACACTTTTATATATAATAGCAATAAAAGGTTGTTATTCTGTAATTATTTTAGTAGAAAATAAGTCGGATATTAATCATTCAATGGAGGATGATTTACATCATTTATTTTCGGAATTGAACTTTAATATTGTTTTCAAGGAAGTTAGATTTATAAAAACAATTGATTCTGGCAATGTAGATTGGGATAACACAAACGTACTTAATGGTTCTCCTCATGCGGCCTTGATAGGTAATGATTTATTGGTAGAATCTCCTATACTAAGAGAAGAATTACTTGCAACTGAAACTATTCAAAAATTATCAATCAACATAATAAACACATGACTAAAACAATAAAAAGATATAAGAGATATGAGTTAATAAAATCTCTAATATATTTATCGGCTATTTCATCAGTGATGATAGTTCTTCTTTTTTCTAATAATGAAATAGAGGCAAGAAATACTGAAGATATAGTTAATTACTTATCAGATGTAACATCAATCCCTAACACAGTAACTTCAGTAATCCTAGGAACTAGATTATTTGACACAATTGGTGAAGTAACTGTTTTTACAATTGCAGGGTTAGGAGTTAAAATATTATTATCTCATGAGAAATCTGAGAAATCATTAACTTCAATAAAAGACCCAACAATAATTTCCTTGTTGGATTTTGCTGCGCTATTATCTTCATTTTTGTGCCTAGAGTTAGCCATCAGAGGCCATTTGTCCCCAGGAGGTGGCTTTGCATCAGGTGTCGCAGGTGCAACATCAATTACATTATTAATGATTACTGGCCGTCTTAATAGTTTGGAAAAAATCTATACTAATTATGAAATTATAAGTATAGAAAAAATAGCCGTAATTGCTTTTATTCTTTTATCAATTATTAGCTTCGCATCTTATTCCCCCTTATTTTCATTTATCTATCTTCCACAGAATTTAATAATACCAATACTTAATATTATTTGTGCACTTAAAGTTACAGTCGGTACATGGTCAATAATCAGATTATTCATAATTAAACGTGGTATTTTGTAATAATGTATAAGTATAGTGACCAATGGTATTTTGGAGATTATCTAGAATCATTACCAGGAAAAAACTATAATTATATAGTATATTTTGTTACTATCTTATTATTTTTAGAAATTGCGATAAGGACAGAATCAACATTAATTAATAAACAAACAACTTTATTATTAGATTTCTTCCTTAATTTAATTGAGTTGTTTTTTCTCTCTGATTATATTGGTAAAATTATAAATACATGGTCTAAAAGAAATTACGCAATTAATTCATTGATTAATATTTTTTTTAAACCTCGATGTTTTTTTGACTTTTCTTCACTGGTTTTACTAATAACAGGTTATTTTAATAATGAATCACCAGTTGTAATTACCGCATATATTTTGAAAACTATCTTCAATATTTATGATTCCAAACTTAGAATAGCAATGAAAAGATTAGCATTTATATTTTTTTCAAATCCTACTAGAACCTTTTTCCCAATTGGAATACTTACAATATTAACATATCTATTTGCATCAACTATGTATGTGATTGAAAAAAATAATGATCCTCAACATTTCGGTTCAATAATAAGATCTCTATGGTTCTCAGTAGTTAGTGTTACTACTATTGGTTATGGAGATGTTACGCCTTCAAGTGTTCTTGGTAAATTAGTATCCACTCTCTTTGGTATTTTAGGTATATTATGTATTGCTTTACTGACTGCAAATATAGTAGATATGGATAATAAGTATAATCAAAAGATACAGGAATAAGATAAATTATCTAAATTATATTGTAATTTGTAATCTAATCAATTATGCTTAATTTGCTTAATCTATTAAAATGAAATCTATAAATCATATTTTAGACGCAAGTACACCATTTGAAATAGTAAAATATTATTTGAGTTCATATTCAAAATTAATTGATATATATAAATTTGGTTGGGGAAGTTCCTTAATTGATCCTGAATTTGAGAAAAAAAAAGACTATTGCGATAAAAATGATATTATTCCTGTTCTGGGTGGAACAATGTTTGAGTATTTTTATTATAAGAAGAAACTCATAACCTTCAAGGAATATCTAAAGTCACATGATTTAAAATGGGTAGAATTAAGTAGAGGCACTATTGATATATCTGATGAAGAGTATTATGAATTAATAACTGAATATTCTGAGGATTTTAATGTTATGAGTGAAGTAGGAAGGAAGAATGATAATAACTTGCCTGTATTAACCTCAAAGGAATGGCTCAATCAATCATTATGCTCAATAAAGGCAGGAGCTAAAATTGTAATTCTAGAGTCGAGAGAGTCTGGGAAGGCTGGTATCGCTAATGCAGATGGCAGTTTGAAAAAAGAACTTTTAAATGATTTATTATCAGAATTAGATTTAAATATGATACTTTTTGAAGCTCCAACAAAACAAATTCAATCGTATTTAATAAACAACTATGGTTCAGAAGTTAATTTAGGTAACATCAATCTACAAAACATACTTCCTGTTCATGCATTGCGTAAAAAACTAAGATCAGACACCTTAATAGGAAATGAATAAAACAGATTTACTACCAACTATCGATCAAGGCTACTTAGTCCACATAGCGATAAAAAGTTATAATTTATCAGAATCAAAAGATTTCTATTCTAATTGTATAGGGGCCACTGTTTTTAGAGAACTTAATGACAGAATCACCTTTGGAATATTAAATATTCAACTTGTGACACATTTGACTTATGATAAAGATTTATCAAAAAGTCCTAGTTTTTATCCTAATCATTTTGGCTTAACATTTCTAACGCGAGATCGAATTGAGGCTATGTATGAAAAATCACTTGCTTATAATATTAAAAGTATATATAGTAAGTTAGATTATAGATTTAAAGGTAGACAAGATGAACACATGACATTTTCTTTAATAGACCCATCTAAAAACTTTGTTGAGTTTAAATATTATACAAAACTTAAATTCCCTTTTTAATTTATTTATGAAACTTCTTTATTTTATTAGAAACACTTTCTTAATATTTTTCTTATTTTTCCTTCTCCAAGTTAATCAGAAAGTTTATGCTGCTGAGAACATTTACATAGATAAGATCATTCAAAAAGGCTATTTAAATGTTGGATTACCGCCTTACACGACTCCACCTTTTTACTATTTAGATCAAAAAGATAAAAAATTAAAAGGATATGATGTTGATATCATTGAAGGATTTGCAAAAGAAATTGGAGTTGATGTCGTTTTCGATAGAGATTCAACTAGCTTTAATAATTTAGTAAAAAGAGCAGGTGCTGGAGATTTTGATATGGCCATTGGTAAGTTAGGTACAACATTTAAAAGAATGTCTGATGCACATCCTCATGAATATATGAATTTTAGGCATGCACTTTTATCCAATCGTAAATTTGTCAATTCTTTAGGTGTTTCTCCTGATAATCCAAAATATGGAAATGAATTATTGAATTCGTCTATGAAAATAGGTTTTATTGATCGATCAGCTTATGACACATATGCTAATTCACTATTTATCAATGCTGAAAAGATTGGTTTTAAAAATTGGACTGAATGTAAAACTGCTCTACTAGAAGGAAAAGTAGATGCAATATATAGAGATGCAACAGAGATAAAAAAGATTGTTTATCAAAAACCGAATTTATCAATCGAATATGTACCAATTTTATTTGATGACATAATTGATCAAAAATCTATTTTCCTATCAACTGAAGCTAATACTTATCTATCAGATATTCTCGATTATTATTTGAAAAGAAAGGAAATAAAAACTGATAGCGAAATCATGAAAGATTATTCATCTTTTTACGAGCCAATTAATTAAATTAAAATGACAAATTCCCTTTCCAATTTCCGTAGTATTTTAACTACTCTTAGAAAACCTAAGTATTTTTTACTTATCATATTTCCCCTAGGATTAGTAGTAGGTACTTTCTTACCTGAATTTTCGAGGTCATTAAATGATCTTGGATATACATTAATTCAATTAATTTCTTATCCAGCAATCCCTCTTGTTCTTACAGCAGTAATTATTTCTGTATACTCTATCCTATCGTTAGATAAATCAAATAAGAATGATTCATTTGCAAGAAAATTAGTCTTTTCATTAATTATTTTCACTTTTGTATCAAGTTTTCTGGCCTTAGCACTTGCTTTATATCAGAAACCTGGAATTCTATCTCCTGATGGTAAAGTTTCCATTGGTAAGTTTATGCTTGATATTACTGATATAAATCTAACTGTTTTCTCTTCAAATAATTTAGATACAGTAGCAAGCAATTCATCCTGGCTTCAATCAATTATACCATCAAATATATTATCTGACGCCGCAAGTAGCAACACTCTTAAAGTTATATCAGGTTCATTAATTGCAGGCTATGGTTTATCTATTCTCCCAAAGGATGTCTCAAGCCCATTAGTATCCTTACTTAGGAGTGTAAATTCTCTTTCGGTAAAAGTTTTGGATGAACTATTACTTCTTTCTCCAATTCTATTGATATGTTTAATAGCTGGTGCAATTACTAGTATTAATACAGAGATAATAATAGCTTTATTAAATGTAACTATTTGTATATTAGTTTCAGCGGTTGCATGTTTAGGAATATCAAGATTGATAATTAAAAGATATACATCAAAAGAGGAAAAAGCATTATTAGAAACGAACCCAGCTGATTCAGTTTTTATAGTTGGTTTATCAACAGGTTCAAGTATGGCCTGCTACCCCACAATAACAAATACATTAAAGCTAATTGGCAGGGCATCTAGCCAAGTTGAAGCATCTACGTCACTAAGCCTGTTAATTTCAAGACTAGGTAATGTTGTTTACAATGTAATTGCAATTGTTTTTGCTTTAAACTTATATGAAGTAAGACTTTCTCCAATAGTACTAATA
>MDTG01230075.1_pt1 | contig 11393 bp, 6 predicted proteins | sample 811421 | NCBI WGS metagenome assembly MDTG01 (sample SAMN05326645, study PRJNA326480) | marine metagenome | isolation source: seawater | place: Pacific Ocean: South East | collected 2011
GAGCCGCTGCGCCTCGGCGGCGAGCTCGGCCCAGCTCCGGTGCTCGGGCGCCTCGCTCTCGCGCTCCGGGAGGAGCGTCATGCCCGTCTCGTCGCCGCGCTTGAGCGCGTGGAAGAAGGCGTGCGTGAGCGTCGGGTAGATCGGCTCGAGGGGCAGCCCCGGCGGGGGCACGCTGCCCGGGCGCCGGTGCCGCGCGAGGGCCTCGAGGGCGAGCTCCGGCATGGAGACGCGGAACTCGCGCGAGGAGAGCGGATCGTCGTCCTCGGGCGGGCCGAGGTCGAGCTCGAGGCTCTTGTCGATCACGGCTCCCCCTCGAGCGCGACCAGCGCCTCGCAGAGGCTCGCGCGGAGCGCCTCGGGCGGGACCACGCGGTCGACGTAGCCCTCGTGGGCGGCGGCCCAGACGTCGCCGTGGAGCGCGAGCCAGCGCGCCCGGAAGCGCTCCCGCTCGGCGTCGTGGACGGCCCGCTCGGCGTCGCCCGCGTCCTCCCCGAGCGGCGGCATCGCGAGGCGCTCGGCGGCGTCGACCCCCATGGGCGCGACCTGCGCCGTCGGCAGCGCGAGCCGGTAGTCGGCGGCGTAGCTCAGCACGTTGGCGCCGCCGTAGCTCTTGCGGAGGAGCACGGCCAGCCGGGGGCTCCGGCAGCGCCCGTAGGCGTCGAGGAGCTCGGCGCCGAAGGGGAGGATGCCGCCCTGCTCCTGCTCCTTGCCGGGCCAGTAGCCGGGCACGTCGCAGAGGGTGACGAGGGGCAGGCCGCGCTTGGAGGCGAGGCGCACGAAGGCGCTCCCCTTCCGCGAGGCGTCGACGTCGAGGCAGCCGGCGCGGTGCTGGGGCTGGCTCGCGAGGAAGGCGACGGCGCGGCCCCCGAGGCGACCGAAGGCCGTGAGGAGGTTCCGCGCGAAGGGGGCGCCGAGCTCGAGGAGCGTGCCCCGATCGGTGAGGGCCTCGAGCACCTTGCGGGCGTCGTAGCCGCGGCGCGGGTCCGTGGGGACGATGGCGCCGACCTCGGGGGTGGGGCGCCCGGGGGCGTCGCCCGTGTCGACGCGCGCGTCGGTCAGGAGCGCCAGCGCGCGGCGGAGCCAGGCGACGCCGGCGGCCTCGTCCTCGAGCACGGCGTGGCAGGCGCCGGTCGTCGAGGCGTGCATGGCCGGGCCGCCGAGCTCCTCGAGGCCGACCTCCTGGCCGGTCATGACGCGCGTGAGCTTGGCGCCGGTGATGAAGAGGAAGCTCTGCCCCTCGACCATGCCGACCAGATCCGTGAGCGCCGCCTGGTAGGCCGCGGCGCCGACGCCGAGGCCGCAGACGAGCGTGAGCTGGAGGCCACGGGCCCGGAGGCGGATCGTGCGATCGATGACCTCGCCGTAGGCGTCGACGGCGAAGGTGCCCTCGTCCACGCGGACCCCGTCGCAGTCCACGAGCGAGAGGACCGGGAGGTCGCGGGCGAGGGCGGCGTCGAGGAGGCGGACGAGCTTGCGGCTGGCCGCGTGGCCGAGGGCGCCGCGGAGCACGGTCGGGTCGTGGGCGTAGACGGCGACGGGGCGACCTGCGACGCGCGCGAAGCCGGCGCGGAGGCCGTCGCCGGGCGGGCGGTTCGAGGCGAGGACGTCGCTCTGGGCGGCGAAGCGATGCTTCACGTGGCGCGCGAGCTCGACGAAGCTGCCCGGGTCGACGAGGGCCTCGATGCGTCCGATGGCCGTGCCGCGGCCGAGGCGGGCCTGCCGCGCCTGGCGCGCGCGCCCGCCGCCCTCTTCGACGCGCCGCTCCTCCTCCTCGAGGCGCGCGCGCCAGGGCTCGGTGCCGGCTTCGCGGCCTCCCTCGCGGCCGCGCTCTTCGCCGCCCCCCTCCTCGCCCCCCCCTTTCTCGCCCCCTGCGCTCATGCCGTCGCGTCGCCGCCCTTCTTGGCGAGCACGAAGCCGGCGAGCTTGTCGACCGTGTGGAGGTCCCGGTACTCGTCGAGGTCCGCCTCGAAGTCGAAGGCCTTCTGGAGGAAGTAGACCAGGTCGACGATGTCCAGGCTGTCGAGGCCGAAGGTGCCCCGAAAGGAGGCCTCCGCCGTGACCTTCTCGGGAGGCACGCCGAAGTTCTCGTTCAGGATGTCGCGCACCGTCTTCAGGACGTCGTCGCGGGTCAAAGCTCTCCTCCGGGTGGCTGGGCGTGCCCGGCGCTCGCCGGACGAGCCCCGAGGGTAGCGCAAACGCGTCGTTCGGCGGCGGTGGAGGTCGCGAGCGCGCTTCGCCATCGACGGTCGGCCGACCGGTGGCCCGGAGCGCGGCCGCCACGCGTGCTCCGCCCGCAGACGGTGCACGCGCGCTCTCGCCTGCCGGTCAGTACTGCGTGCCGAGCGAGAGCGCGAGCGAGAGGCCGCGGCTCTTCGTGCGCAGCCCGAGGAGGGCCGTCTCGAGCGCGGCGCCGAGGTACCAGCCTTCGGCGACGCGCAGGTCCGCCGAGAGCGACGCCGTCGTCCAGGAGGCGCCGTTGCCGAGCCCGCTCGGTGTGCTCGCCCGCGGCGCGCTCCCGAAGCCGAGCGAGTGGGCCCCGGCCAGGCTCAGCCGCGCCCCGACGCGGGGGCTCAGGGTCGCGCCGAGCGTCGCGTTCCAGAGGAGCCGATCCTCGAAGCCTTCGCCGCGCCATTGGTAGCCGAGGGCCGCGCCGAGGAAGACGCGCTCGAAGGCGGCCCCGATGTTCCACATGCCCTGGAGGTGCCACACGCCCGCCCCGCGCCGGAGCCCGCCGACGACCGGGTAGGGCGCCCGGTCGCGCACGACCTCCTGCACCTCGCCGCTCCGGGCGAGGGGGGCGCGGGCGCTCGCCTGGAGGCTCATGGCCCAGCGGTCGCGGAGCAGCACGCGGGCGCGAAGGCCGAGGCTCGGGTCGCCGGGCGCGAGGTGGCGCGCGACGTCGCCCGAGCGCGGGTCCTCGAGGTGGAAGGTGCGCAAGAGATCGCTGCGGAAGAAGAGCGCCAGCCCGTCCGCGAGGCCGACGTCCGCGTAGGCGCCCACGAAGAGCTCGTGGTAGCGCGGCAGCTCGAGGCGGTCGCCGCTCGCGTCGTGGAAGGCGAAGCCGGCGTGCCAGCGCAGCCAAAGCTTCGCGTAGCCGTGGCCGGGCTCCGGCGTCCACGCGCTGGCCTGCGCGCCGCTCGGTACGCCCAGCGCGAGCAGCGCGAGGAGCGCGGCGGCGCAGGCGGCCGGGGAGCGCGCTCGTCGGCGCGCAGGCGGCTGCGAGGACGGCCGCCGCGGCGCGGCGCCTGGGTGGAGAGGTGGCCGGCGACCGTGCGTCCGTCGAGCGTGCGCCAGTCCCCACGGCGTCAGCTCACCGGTGGGCCGTCGAGGCGTCCGTTCACCAGGCGCCCGTTCACCAGGCACCCGTTCACCAGGCACCCGTTCACCAGGCACCCGTTCACCAGGCAGCCGCTCACCAGGCGCCCGTCCACCAGGCGCCGGTTCAGCCGCTCGCGGTCGCGCGGGCGACGGTCGCGCGAACGATGGGCGAGCCTGCGGCAGGCGCTCAGGCCTCCCGCTCGCGCCGCCTGGCGGCGGGCTCGCCGACCTCGACCTCCTCGGGCGCGGCCTCGGCTCCGGGACCGTCGACCCGGGCGCGCGGGCCCGTGCCGCGTCGGGCCCGCTTCTTCTTCGCGCCCTTCTTCCGCCCCTCCTTCCCGTCCACGTAGCGGTTGAAGGCCGTGTCCGGGCGCTCCTGCTCCACTTCGCGCGTCGCCCGGTCCAGGCTGTCGGCCGCCTTCTCCAGGAGCAGCGTGATGCCCCGCTCGATGGCGTCCTCGAAGGCCTCCTCCGCCCGCGACATGGCGCCCTTCCGGCTCTGCCGATCGCGCTCCCGGGCGCGCTTCCGCGCCGCGCGCTCGCGCTTCTTGCGCAGCCGGATCAGCTCGCGCTGCAGGTCCTCCTCCCGGTCCCGGAAGAAGGTGCGCACGCCGTGCAGCCCGACGAAGATGCCCCAACCGATGGCCGGGAAGTGCGCCCACCAGCCGCCGCCCATGACCCAGTCGAGGAGCGCCAGGCCGCCGCTGACCACGCCCCAGGTCGCCACGTGACGCCACCAGCCCCGGCGGCGCTTCCGCGTCTTCGCCGCGACCCGCGCTTCGGCCTCCTCCAGGTCCTTCCGCTGGGCTCGCTCGGCGGCCACGGCGCGGGCCGCGTCGGCGAGGTCCTCGGGCGCGATGCCCACCTCGGCGGCGACCTCCTCGAGCTCCTCGTGGGTCAGCCCCACGCCGTCTCGCTCCTGCTGCAGCGCGCGCCGCAGGATCGCGCGGATCTCGTCGTCGCCGTATTCGCTCGAGCTCGCCACGGAAGTGCTCACGGGGAAACGGTCGGCGGAGGGGCCGCGCCGTTGCGTCCGTTGTAGCAAGGAACGCGGCTCGCGGGGGCGCCGCCGTACCCGCTCGCGCGGCGCTCGGCGCCCGGACCCCCGCGCCGCTCGGCGCCCGCTCCGCGGATTCTCCGGGTATCGTCGGGCCGTGAGCATCGAAGGCCTGCACCTCGGCGCCCGCCGGGACGACGACGCGCCCCTCGTCCTGCCGCCCGCCGCGCTCCTCCGCCACGCCATGGCGCTCGGCGCGTCCGGCTCGGGGAAGACCGTCTTCTGCAAGGCCGTCGTGGAGGAGGTGCTCCGCGCGGGGGTGCCGGCGCTCTGCGTCGACCCGCAGGGAGACCTCTGCAGCCTGCTCGAGGCCGGCGATCCGGAGGCGTGGCGCGCGCACGGCGTCGACGAGGAGGCGGCGCGGGCCTTCCTCGAGCGTGTGGACCCGGTCATCTGGACGCCCGCCTCGCAGAAGGGCGTGCCCCTCTCGGTGGACCCGGTCGATCCGGGGCTCGCGGAGCTCCCGGCCGACGAGCGCCTCCGGGCCCAGAGCCGGACCGCCGCCCGCATCGTCGGGCTGCTCGGCTGGGACCTCGACGCGGACGAGGGCGCGGGGCTCGCGGCGGTCTTCGACCGGGCCCTCGGGGACCGCATGGCCGCCGGCGTGGCGCCGCGCTTCGAGGATCTGGACGCGCAGCTCGAGGCCGGCGCCGAGGCCTACGCGCAGCTCGTCGGCAAGGGGAGCATCGAGGCCGCCCGGCGGCGGCTCGCGCGCCTCGACGTGGGCGCGCGGCGGCTGCTCTTCCACGAGGGGGTGCCGCTCGACGTGCCGCGCATGCTGGGGCTCCACGCCGAGGCGCCGCCGCACAAGACGCGGCTGAGCGTGGTCTACCTGAACACGCTCGACGCGCAGGAGGACAAGGACTTCCTGCTCGCGAGCCTGGTGGACCGGCTCTACGCCTGGATGCTCCGGCACCCCTCGAGCGAGTTGCAGGCGCTCTTCTACGTGGACGAGGTGGCGCCCTTCCTGCCGCCGGTGCGGAAGCCCGCGTGCAAGGAGGGACTGCAGCTGCTCTTCAAGCAGGCGCGGAAGTACGGCGTGGGCTGCCTGATGGCGACGCAGAACCCGGGCGACGTCGACTACAAGGCGATGGCGCAGTTCGGGACCTGGGCGCTCGGGCGGGTGACGACGCGGCAGGACCGGCAGAAGCTGCGGCCGACGGTGCAGGGGCTGGCGCCGGACGACGCGGACGCGCTCCTCGACGGGCTGCCCGGGCAGGCGGCGGGGGAGCTCACGCTGCTCTGTCCGGACCACCTGGAGGCGCCGACGCCGATGCGCGTGCGCTGGCTCTACGGGCGCCACGAGACCTGGTCCGAGGCGCGGATCGAGGAGGCGGCGGCGGCGTTCCGGGCGCGGGAGATGGAGGCTGCCGGGCTTCGCGGAGAGGCGCTCGGTGGCGCGGCGCAGAGCGAAGAGGCGCCGGGCGGGGAAGCACCGGGTGGGAAAGCACCGGACGGGGCCGTCGAGCCGGGTGCGGCGCCGGCACGGAGCTCACGGGGCGAGGGCCCGATCCCGGGCGCGCACGGCCACGGGGCGGACGGCGAGCCACGCGTCGCCGAGGTCGATGCGGAGTCGGCGTCCGGCGTCGAGGGGGCGGCCCCCATCCCGGCGGCGGCCCTCTCGGAAGCGGCCGAGGAGCCGGAGCCCGGGTCCGCGTCGCTCGAGACCGCGCCGACCTCCGGCGGTGGGCTCCGCGCGCGCATCGAGGCGCTCCTCGTCGAGCGGGCCAGCGCCAGCGTGGCCGAGCTGGCCGAAGCGCTCGGGGCGTCGAAGAGCGGGGTCCGCGCGGCGGCGACCGCGGCCGTGGGCGAGGGCGCGCTCCGGCGCTTCGAAGGGCAGGGCGGGGCGCGCTTCTGGCATCCGGGGAGCGGGGCGCGGCCCGACCTCGGGCTCGAGCGGAAGGTCTTCGCGCTCGCGCTCGGCGTCTCGCTCGAGGACGCGCAGGCGCACGGTGAGGCCGCCTGCCGGGGCAAGGCCTTCGGGGTGCTCGGCGAGGCGGAGCGCTTCGACCACGCCGAGCTCGCCTACCGGCTGCTCTACAAGCTCGACTTCGAGGAGCGCCTGCCGCCGCCCTTGCTCGAGCGCCTCTTCGGGGGCGGCGCGGCCGAGGACGAGCACCTCGGGAGCCTCTACTTCCACCCGCAGACGCTCGAGCTGGTGACCTACGCGCCGAGCCGAGGGGTGCGCTTCGGGGCGCCGACCGAGGGGGCCGCCAGCGCCGTCCGCGACTTCGACGGGCAGGCCGAGATCGTGACCGAGGCGCCCGCCGAGCTCCCGCTGGTCGAGGAGGACCTGCGCGAGCGGCGCCGCCTCGGCGAGCTCCAGGCGCACTTCGAGGAGCGCTGGGAGGCGCGGCCGACGGCGGTCTCGTTCCTCTTCGTGCCGGTCTGGACGCTCGTCCTGCGGCGCGGGAAGGGCCAGTCGTTCCGGCGCGTCACGCTCGACGGCCTGGTCGGCCGCCCCCTCCGCTGGCCCTGAGCGCGGCCCCGCCAAGCGTCCTACGGACCCCCGGGAGAGCCCTGCAGGCGCCCCGGAAAGCGTCCTGCGGTCGCCCGGAAGGAGTCCTGCGGGCGCCCCGAAAGAGTCCTGCGGTCGCCCGGAAGGAGTCCTGCGGGCGCCCAGCGAGGAGTCCTGCGGGCGCCCGGGAGGGAGTCCTGCGGGCGCCCCGGAGGGAGTCCTGCGGACGCCCCGGAAGGAGTCCTGCGGACGCCCGGGAGGAGTCCTGCGGACGCGGCCAAAGGGGCTGTAAGTCACTGGGATGATGAGGTTTTGCGTCGCGTCGCCGGCGTCCGTCGGGGAGTCCTGCGGGCGCCCGGGAGGAGTCCTGCGGACGTCTCCGCGCGGACGTCTCCGCGCGTGGGTCGTGACCTGGGCTTACCCCGGACGGGGGAGGTGACCGTTGCGAAAAACTTGTACATCGCGTGCAACAGCCTTAATCTGTTGGACATCTTCTCGAAACACGGAGGCCGTCTCATGTCCGCACGTGAAGAGTCCGACTGGAAGCCGATCGAAAAGCCCGCGCCCTGGTGGGCGCACATTCTCCGCTGGTGGCTCTAGCCAGCCTGCTCCCCTCTTCATCCACGCTTTTTCGATCCGCATCGACCGGACCCGCGCGCCTCGTGGCGTGACGCGGCGGTGACGGAGCCAAGACGGCCCACCCCATCTCGGGGCGGGCCGTCGCCGATCCGGGAGCTCCCCGATCTCGGGCCCGCCAGCTGATGACGGCGCCCGGCCCGCCCTCGGCGCGGCGTGGCCCTGGGACGGAAGAGCGACGGCCCGCCCCTCGCGGAGCGGGCCGTCGCCCGAGTCAGGTCGCGTCTTCGCGCTCAGCTACCGCAGAGCGTGCGGTCTCCGGGCACCCGCACGACGACCACGCGGCTATCGGCCTCCACCACGTCGTCACCGACGACGATCACGCGCAGGTCGAAGAGCTGGTCCTCACACGTCGCGTCCACCAGCCCGTCGTTCTGCGCGACGATCTGGAAGGTCACGAGGCACCCCGGCTCGACCCCGACGAACGAGTCGAACTCGCCGTCCGAGCCCAGCCCGCCGCCCGAGGTCAGCCGGTCGGCCACCGTCGGCAGCGTCGGGCAGGTCGCCGGGTCCGCCCGCACGGGGATGCCGCGCAGGAAGAACTCCGACTCGTCGAGCCCCGGCGTCGACTCGTCGTCCCGCGCCTCCGTGTGAAGCGTCGAGAACGACACGAACGACGTCAGGTCCGTGATGGCGCTCGTGATCGAGTCGCCGAGCCCCGAGCCCGTGCCGTTGATCGAGTAGACCAGCGGACAGAGCTCCTGCGTCGGCTCCGGCCCCGGGCCATCCGGGTCGACCATCACCGGCGCGCGATCCGCCCCCATGAGGCCCGTGTCGCAGACGCCCCCGACGGGCTCCTTGTACGAGCCCGTCGCGATCGAGAACGCCTCGAGCTCCGTGCGCTGGTCGCTCCCACCGCTGCCCTCGGAGGCCACGCCGATCACCTTCGCGCCGATGCCGTTCAGCGCCATCAGCGTCTCCGCGACCGTCGCGGGCGTCTGGTCCGCCGCGCTCCCGAAGTCCCCCATCGAGTAGGGGTTGCAGGTGTCGCCCATGGCGTCACCACACCAGGTCAGCCGATCGGCCGTGACCGTCGTGTCGTCCCACCGCCGGTGGAAGGTGTTGTCGGTCGCGATGACGATGACCGGCAGCCGGTCCGCGCGGAAGCCCGCGCCGCCGATGCGGCCGTGGCCGAGCGCCGCGTCGAAGCCCGCGTCCGGGTCGAAGGCCGACGCCCAGGACGCGCCGCCCGGCGCGCGGAAGCCGTTGCCGGTCGCCGCCTGGAAGAGACCCTCGATCTGGCTCTCGGGCCCGTCGTTGCCGCAGTGGAGCGGCATGTCGAGCGCGTCCACGCCGCTCGTGATGGCGCCCATGTCGGTCGTGATGCGCTGCTCGAGCTCGAAGGGCAGGTCGCGCTCGCCGTTGCAGCTCGCCGAGCCGTAGCCCGCCGTCGGGAAGTCGTCGAAGCGCGCGACGCCGAACGCCGTATCGGCGATGACGGCCCGCACGTCGGTGACCACGCTGGCCAGCGAGGCCTGGAGGTTGTCGATCTCGCCGCCCATGGACCCGGTCGTGTCGACCAGGAAGAGCACGTCGGCGCGCTGGATGCGCGGCTCGAACTGCAGCGTGTCCGTGCGGTCCATGCCGTCGGCCGGCAGGTCGAAGGTGAAGCCGCCGCCGCCGCCGACCGAGTCGTCCGGGTCGAGCGGGTCGCTGCCGCCGGTGATCTCGACGCCGTCGCTCTCACCGTCGCCATCCGTGTCCGGATCCGTCGGGTCCGTGCCGCCGGCGACCTCGTCCGCGTCGCTCACGCCGTCGTTGTCGCTGTCCGTGTCCTGGAAGTCCGGCGTGCCGTCGCCATCGCTGTCCACGGGCGGCGTCGCGACGTTGTCGTCGCCGGCCTCGTCCGCGTCGGAGATGCCGTCGTCGTCGCTGTCCGTGTCCTCGAAGTCCGGCGTGCCGTCCCCGTCCGTGTCGCGCGGGATGTCCGACTGCTCGTCGAAGTTGCTGATCGTGTCCGAGTCGTCGTCGACCGTCGGCCGCATGCCGCAGACGCCACTGAAGCAGGCCTGGCCCGCCTCGCAGGCCGTGCCACAGCCGCCGCAGTTGTTCACGTCGGAGTCCGTGTCGACGCAGCCCCCCGAGCACTCGGTGAGCCCGCCCGGGCACTCCAGCTCGCAGCTGCCGCTGCTGCAGACCTCGCCCGTGGCGCATTCGACGCCACAGCCGCCGCAGTTGCTCGGGTCGACGCTCGTGTCGACGCACATGCCGCCGCAGTCTTCCGTGCCCACGCCACAGCTCGAGGCGCAGGTGCCCATGTTGCAGAGCTCGCCGGCCCCGCAAGCGACGTCGCAGCCGCCGCAGTTGGCCGGGTCGAAGCGCGTGTCGACGCACTCCGTGCCGCAGACCGTGAGCGACCCGCAGGCCGGGCCACCGTCCGTACCGGGCGGCGTGCCCGTGTCCGTGCCGGGCCCGGCGTCGACGGGGGTCGGCCCGTCGTCATCGCCGCAGCCCATCGCGAGCGCCGCCGTCAACGCGACGCCCATGAGAATTCGTCTCGTCATCATCCGTGTGCCTCTCTTGCGTTCCCAATCCCGGAGCGACGCTAAGTGAAGCACGCTCGGAAATCGACGGTCTCACCGCGATTCCTGTGAGCAAGCCAACGCAGACGCCCCCGACGCCTGCCCCTACGCGGCTCTTCGCGCAGCCTTCCTTCCGGGCCGTGATGGCACGCACGCCCCCAACTCGCCGACCCCTATCGACGCGCGCGTCCTGACGAGTAGAATCCGAGGCGGCCCTCACGTTTTCGCGCCGCGCCCCCGAGCGCCGCCCCCCTTCGCCCCGGAGATCTCCATGACCCTCTCTCACGTCAGCTCGGGCCCCGAGCGCCCCGAAGACGTCCTCGACGCCATCCCGGACATCGTCGCCTCCCTCCGCGAGCGCTACGAGACCGGCGTCACCCACGACCTCGACTGGCGCCTCCGCCAGCTCGACGGCATCGCCCGCTTCGTCTCGGAGCGCGAGCGCGACATCCTCGACGCCCTCCACGCCGACGTCGGCAAGCCCGAGATGGAGGCCTACGGCGCCGAGGTCTCCTACGTCGCCAACGACGTCGCGCACGTGAAGAAGCACCTCCGCGACTGGATGAAGCCGGAGAAGGTGCCGACCCCGCTCATCACCCAGCCGGGCTCGAGCCGCATCGTCCGCGAGCCGCTCGGCGTGGTGCTGATCATCTCGCCCTGGAACTACCCCTTCCAGCTCCTCATGGCGCCCCTCGTCGGCGCCATCGCCGCCGGCAACTGCGCGCTCCTCAAGCCGTCCGAGGTCGCGCCGCACACCTCGGCCCTCTTCGCCCGCTGGCTCCCGCGCTACCTCGACGAGAGCTGCATCCGCGTGATCGAGGGCGGCGTCCCCGAGACGACGAAGATCCTCGAGCAGCGCTTCGACCACATCTTCTACACGGGCAACGGCGTCGTCGGCCGCATCGTCATGGGCGCCGCGGCCAAGCACCTCACGCCCGTCACCCTCGAGCTCGGCGGCAAGAGCCCCTGCATCGTCGACGCGACGGCCGACCTGGACGTGGCCGCCAAGCGCATCGTCTGGGGCAAGTTCTTCAACGCCGGCCAGACTTGCGTCGCGCCCGACTACATCCTCGTCGAGGAGTCCGTCCACGACGCGCTGCTCACGCGCCTCGCCGCGACCGTGCGCGAGTTCTACGGCGACGAGCCCCAGTCGAGCCCGGACTTCGCGCGCATCGTGAACGCGCGGCACCACGGGCGGCTGCTGAAGCTCCTCGAGCGGAGCGGCACCGTCGTCTGCGGTGGCGAGCACGACGTGGACGACCGCTACATCGCGCCGACCATCCTCAAGGACGTCCCGCACGACGCGCCGGTGATGCAGGAGGAGATCTTCGGGCCGATCCTCCCCGTGCTCTCCGTGCCGCACGTCGACGCCGCGATCACCTTCGTGAACCAGCGCCCGAAGC
>MDTG01294502.1_pt1 | contig 11393 bp, 7 predicted proteins | sample 811421 | NCBI WGS metagenome assembly MDTG01 (sample SAMN05326645, study PRJNA326480) | marine metagenome | isolation source: seawater | place: Pacific Ocean: South East | collected 2011
AAGCCGCACGTCAACGTGGGCACGATTGGTCACGTAGACCATGGCAAGACGACGCTGACCGCGGCGCTGACCAAGGTTTCGGCAGAAGCGCGCGGCGGTGAATTCCGTGCGTACGACCAGATCGACAATGCGCCGGAAGAGCGCGCCCGCGGCATCACGATCGCCACGGCGCACGTGGAATACGAGTCCGACAACCGCCACTACGCGCACGTCGACTGCCCGGGGCATGCCGACTACGTCAAGAACATGATCACGGGTGCCGCGCAGATGGACGGCGCGATCCTGGTGGTGTCGGCGGCCGACGGTCCGATGCCGCAGACCCGCGAGCACATCCTGCTGGCCCGCCAGGTCGGCGTGCCGCAGATCATCGTGTACCTGAACAAGGCCGACATGGTCGACGACGAAGAGCTGCTGGAACTGGTCGAGATGGAAGTTCGCGAACTTCTGAGCGACTACGACTTCCCGGGCGACGACACGCCGATCATCACCGGCTCGGCGCTCAAGGCGCTGGAAGGCGACGAGTCCGACATCGGCGTGCCGTCGATCGTCAAGCTGATCGAGGCGCTGGACGACTACATTCCGACGCCCGAGCGCGACACCGACAAGCCGTTCCTGATGCCGATCGAGGACGTGTTCTCGATTTCCGGCCGCGGCACGGTGGTGACGGGTCGTATCGAGCGCGGCATCGTGAAGGTGGGCGACGAGCTGGAGATCGTGGGCATCCACGACACGACCAAGACGATCTGCACCGGCGTTGAGATGTTCCGCAAGCTGCTGGACCAGGGCGAAGCGGGCGACAACGTTGGCGTGCTGCTGCGAGGCACCAAGCGTGACGACGTCGAGCGCGGCCAGGTTCTGGCCAAGCCGGGCACGATCACGCCGCACACCAAGTTCGAAGCCGAAGTGTATGTCCTGAGCAAGGACGAAGGCGGCCGTCACACGCCGTTCTTCAAGGGCTACCGTCCGCAGTTCTACTTCCGCACGACCGACGTGACGGGTGCGGTGGAGCTGCCGGAAGGGGTCGAGATGGTGATGCCTGGCGACAACGTGAAGATCCAGGTCGAGCTGATCGCGCCGATCGCGATGGAAGAAGGGCTGCGTTTCGCGATTCGCGAAGGTGGCCGTACCGTCGGCGCCGGCGTCGTGGCCAAGATTCACGAGTGACGGAATTGTAGGAGCGGTCTCCAGGCCGCGAAAGAGTAGGAGCGGTCTCCAGGCCGCGAAAAGCAAGGATCCGAAGCCCTGATCGAAATCGATCGCGGCCTGGAGACCGCTCCTACGGTTTTTTATAGGCGAGTAGCTCAACTGGCAGAGCAGCGGTCTCCAAAACCGCAGGTTGGGGGTTCGAGTCCCTCCTCGCCTGCCACATATTCAAAGAGTCTTAAATGGCAGCCGAAAAAAGTTCTTCAAGCGACATCGTTCTATGGATTCTTGCCGCGCTGGTGCTGGGCGCAGGGCTCTATGGCTTTGTCTACTTCGAAGGTCAGACGATGACGCTCATTCGTGTCGTCGGTCTGGTTGCCGCGGTCGGCTTCGCGCTGGCCATCGCTTCTCGGACGACCAAGGGCCGCGAGGGCTTTGCCTACGTTCGCGAAGTCGACGTGGAGCGTCGCAAGGTGGTCTGGCCGACGCGCCAGGAAACGTTGCAGACGACCCTGATCGTGCTTGTCGTGACCGTCGTGGTCGCGATCATCCTGTTCATCATGGATACCGCCTTCGGCGGCCTGGTGCGCTGGTTGATCGGGATGGGCGGAGACCTGTAATGGCGAAGCGGTGGTACGTCGTTCATGCCTATTCGGGCTTCGAAAAGCAGGTTCAGCGCTCCCTGAAGGAGCGTATCGAGCGGTCCGGGATGGAAGACCTGTTCGGTGAAATCCTGGTCCCGACCGAGGAAGTGGTCGAGATGAAGAAGGGCGTGAAGCGCCGGAGCGAGCGCAAGTTCTTTCCGGGCTACGTGCTTGTCGAGATGGAAATGAACGAGGATTCCTGGCACCTGGTCAAGGACGTGCCCAAGGTCATGGGCTTCATCGGCGGCAAGCAGGACAAGCCGGCGCCGATCAGCCAGAAGGAAGCCGACATGATCCTGAACCGGGTGGCCGAAGGCGTCGACAAGCCCAAGCCCAAGGTGTTGTTCGAACCCGGCGAAATGGTCCGGGTCATCGACGGTCCGTTCAACGACTTCAACGGTACCGTCGAGGAAATCAACTACGAGAAAAGCCGGTTGCGCGTGGCGGTCTCGATCTTCGGCAGATCGACCCCGGTGGAACTGGATTTCCAGCAAGTGGAAAAGCTGTAGCAGCACAAGCGCTTTTCCAACCCGGACGCGCACGACGCGCTCCGGCAAGACGACAGTCGGCCTCGGCGGGATCGCCTCGGCAGACTGAAAACCGAAACAAGCCCTGACGCGGGGAGCCGAGACAAACAATGGTCCGGCGCTTGAACCCGAAGGAGAAATCAAGTGGCGAAGAAAATCAATGCGTACATCAAGCTGCAGGTGCCGGCCGGGCAGGCCAATCCCAGCCCGCCCGTAGGCCCTGCGTTGGGCCAGCACGGCGTCAACATCATGGAGTTCTGCAAGGCGTTCAACGCTGCGACCCAGTCGATCGAACCCGGCCTCCCGACGCCGGTGGTCATCACGGTGTATTCAGACCGCAGCTTCACGTTCATCACCAAGACGCCTCCGGCCGCGGTCCTGCTGCGCAAGGCTGCCAAGATCGCAAAAGGCAGCGGCGAGCCGAACACCAAGAAGGTTGGTTCGGTCACGCGCGCCCAGCTCGAGGAAATCGTCAAGATGAAGGAACCCGACCTGACTGCTGCCGATATGGACGCCGCGGTGCGGACCATCGCCGGCAGTGCACGCAGTATGGGCTTGACCGTCGAGGGGGCTGAATAATGGTTGCGCAGACGAAAAGAAACAAGGCGATTCGCGAAAAGATCGAAGCGGGCAAGCTGTACGCCGTCGACGACGCATTGAGCCTGCTCAAGGAACTGAGCAAGGTCAAGTTCACCGAGAGCGTGGATGTGGCCGTTCGGCTGGGCGTGGATCCGCGCAAGTCCGACCAGGTGGTCCGCGGCTCGACCGTGCTTCCGCACGGCACCGGCAAGGACGTTCGCGTGGCAGTGTTCGCCCAGGGCGAGAATGCCGAGAAGGCCAAGGCTGCCGGCGCCGATATCGTCGGTTTCGACGACCTGGCCGAGAGCATCAAGGGCGGCACGATCGACTTCGACGTCTGCATTGCGACGCCTGATGCCATGCGCGTGGTCGGCAAGCTCGGCCAGGTGCTCGGTCCGAGGGGCCTGATGCCGAACCCGAAGGTCGGTACCGTGACCACCGACGTCGAGCAGGCGGTCAAGAACGCCAAGGCCGGCCAGGTGCAGTTCCGCACCGACAAGGGCGGCATCGTGCATTCCACCATCGGCAAGGCCGATTTTGAAATCGAAGCGCTCAAAGGCAATCTGCGCGCGCTGGTGCAGGAACTGGTCAAGGCCAAGCCGGCCGCGTCCAAGGGCCAGTACCTGCGCAAGATCGCGATTTCCACGACGATGGGGCCCGGCTTGACTGTCGACAACTCCACGCTGGAGCTTTAGGCAACAACGGAAATGGAATTTGCCGGGCTCTGCCCGGCGATGTACGGGCGTTTCGCGGAGATTTTCGTTCCGCGCCCGTCCAAGACCGCAGGTCCGGCGAGCGTTTGCGAACCGGGTAAATGGCGAAAGCCCGCCTGCGTAGATGGTGTCGCCCGATTACCCGATTTCGGGGAAACGGCCACCTGACTGGTGCCGGATCGAAGTCTGATCCGGTTTGGCTGGACGGTCGGAGCAGTTTCCGGCCATCCGACTTGACGGAGGTAGCAAATGGCGCTCACTCTCGAGCAAAAGAAGGCGGTCGTCGCGGAAGTTTCCGAAGTGGCGAAATCCGCGCACTCAGCCGTAGCTGCCGAATATCGCGGCATCACCGTTGAGAAGATGACCCAGATGCGCGCCAAGGCGCGCAGCGAAGGTGTCTATCTCAAGGTGGCCAAGAACACGCTGGTCAAGCGTGCCGTCGAAGGTACCGAATTTGAATGCATGACCGAAGAACTGACCGGTCCGCTGCTGTTCGCGTTCTCGATCGATGATCCGGGCGCGGCTGCAAGACTGATCAAGGACTTCTCGAAGGGCGAGGACAAGCTCGTCGTTCGACTGGTCGCCATGGGCGCAAAGCTCTACCAGGCCTCGGAACTCGAGCGTCTGGCAAGCATGCCGACCCGCGACCAGGCGATTGCCATGCTGATGGGCGTCATGAAGGCACCTATCGAAAAATTCGTTCGTACCCTCGCCGAGCCGCACACCAAGCTGGTTCGTACCATCGCCGCGGTGCGCGACAGCAAGCAGGCTGCCTGACAAATCATTTGATCAATACTTTTTGGAGTAACTGAAAATGGCCGTTTCAAAAGAAGACATTCTCGAAACAATTTCCAACATGACCGTTGTCGAAGTGGTCGACCTGATCGAGGCAATGGAAGAGAAGTTCGGTGTTTCCGCTGCCGCTCCGGTTGCAGCTGCTGCAGCCCCGGCTGCCGGCGGCGAAGCCGCTGCCGCGGAAGAGCAGACCGAGTTCGACGTCATGCTGACCGGTTTTGGCGAAAAGAAGGTCCAGGTGATCAAGGCCATTCGTGGCATCACCGGTCTGGGCCTGAAGGAAGCCAAGGACCTGGTCGAGGGCGCACCCTCGGCGGTCAAGGAAGGCGTCAACAAGGACGAAGCAGCGGATATCAAGAAGCAGTTGGAAGAAGCAGGCGCAACTGTCGAGGTCAAGTAATTACCTCACGGTTGCAGTGAAGACCGGGCTGGGCTGGGTGTCGAAAGACGCCCGGCCCGTTCCCGTTTTCAGAAGATTTGCGGTTGCCGCGGCCCGTTCCGGGTGTCACGGCTAGACCGATCGTAACAAAGTCCCGGATCAGTTGCACCAGCGTGCGGGTGAGATTTCGATGAGTTATTCGTTTACCGAAAAAAAGCGTATCCGGAAGGATTTTGGAAAGCATGTGCAGGTTATTGATGCACCTTTCCTGTTGTCAACCCAGGTCGATTCCTATCGACAGTTTCTTCAGGACGATCTGGCAGAGAGCGACCGTGACCTCAAGGGTCTTCACGGCGCGCTTTCGTCCGTGTTCCCGATTGCAAGCTACTCCGGTAATGCTGCGCTCGAGTACGTGACCTACCAGCTCGGCAAGCCCGAGTTCGACGTCACCGAGTGCAAGCTGCGCGGCATGACCTATGCCGCCCCCCTGCGCGTGACCGTCCGGCTGGTCATCTACGACAAGGACAGCCCGGCGCGCAACAAGAAGGTCAAGGAGGTCAAGGAACAGGACGTCTACATGGGCGACCTGCCTTTGATGACCGAAACCGGTACCTTCGTGATCAACGGGACAGAGCGCGTCATTGTCAACCAGATGCATCGCTCCCCGGGCGTGTTCTTCGACCACGACCGCGGCAAGACGCATTCGTCGGGCAAGTTGCTGTACAAGGCGCGCGTGATCCCGTATCGCGGCAGCTGGCTGGATTTCGAGTTCGATCCGAAGGACGCCGTCTTCACGCGCATCGATCGCCGGCGCAAGCTGCCGGTGACGATCCTGCTGCGCGCACTGGGCATGGAAGACGAGGAAATCCTGAGCACGTTCTTCGAGAAGTCGAAGATCACGCTGCGCAAGTCGGACGCCAAGCTCGACCTGGTGCCGTCGCGCCTGCGCGGTGAGACCGCGCTTGCCGACATCACCGACAAGAGCGGCAACGTGATCGTGGCCAAGGATCGCCGCATCACCGCACGTCACGTCAAGCAGATCGAGGAAGCCGGCGTGAAGTCGCTCGACGTCAGCGACGAATACCTGATCGGGCGCATTCTGGCCCACAACATCGTCGATTCCGACAGCGGCGAACTGCTGGCGTCGTGCAACGATGAAATCACGGCCGAGCTGCTCGAGACGCTGCGCGAGAACAAGGTCAAGTCCTTCGAGATTCTCTACGTCAACGATCTCGACCAGGGGCCTTACATCTCCAACACGCTGCGCATCGACCCGACCTCCAGCGAGCTGGAAGCGTTGTGGGAAATCTACAAGATGATGCGCCCGGGTGAGCCGCCGACCAAGGATGCGGCGCAGAACCTGTTCAAGAACCTGTTCTTTACCGAGGAGCGCTACGACCTTTCGGCCGTCGGCCGCATGAAGTTCAACCGCCGGGTTCGGCGCGACGAGCTGGAAGGGCCCGGCACGCTTGACCGCGACGACATCCTCGCGGTGCTCAAGGTGCTCATCGATATCCGCAACGGCAACGGCACGGTAGACGACATCGATCACCTCGGCAACCGGCGCGTTCGCTCGGTCGGCGAGATGGCCGAGAACCAGTTCCGGATCGGCCTGGTGCGCGTCGAGCGCGCCGTTCGCGAACGCCTTTCCATGGCCGAAAGCGAAGGCCTGGGTCCGCAGGACCTGATCAACGCCAAGCCGGTAGCCGCCGCGATCAAGGAATTCTTCGGGTCGTCCCAGCTCTCGCAGTTCATGGATCAGAACAACCCGCTTTCGGAAGTCACCCACAAGCGCCGCGTCTCGGCGCTTGGCCCGGGCGGCCTGACCCGCGAGCGCGCCGGGTTCGAAGTCCGCGACGTGCATCCGACCCATTACGGGCGCCTGTGCCCGATCGAAACGCCGGAAGGCCCGAACATCGGCCTGATCAACTCGCTGGCCGTCTACTCGCGCACCAACAGCTACGGATTCCTGGAGACGCCGTACTGCAAGGTGGTCAACGGCAAGGTGACCGACGACGTCTCCTACCTGTCGGCGATCGAAGAGGGCGATTACGTCATCGCCCAGGCAAATGCCGAGCTCGACAACAAGCGCAAGTTCACCGCCGAGCTGGTTCCGTGTCGGCACCTGGGTGAATTCACGCTGAAGCGTCCCGACGAGATCGATTTCATCGACGTCTCGCCGCGCCAGATCGTGTCCGTGGCCGCGGCCATGGTGCCGTTCCTCGAGCACGATGACGCCAACCGCGCGCTGATGGGTTCGAACATGCAGCGCCAGGCCGTGCCGACCCTCAGGGTCGACAAGCCACTGGTCGGCACCGGGCTGGAGCGCCTTGTGGCCACCGACTCCGGTGTGACCACCGTGGCCCAGCGCGGCGGCGTGGTCGACCAGGTCGACGCCGGGCGTATCGTCGTTCGCGCCAATGAAGATGAAGTGGGCGAGGACGATCCGGGGGTCGACATCTACAACCTCGTCAAGTACCAGCGGTCCAATCAGAACACCTGCATGAACCAGCGTCCGCTGGTCAAGGTGGGCGACGTCGTCCGGGCCAAGGATGTGCTCGCCGACGGGCCGTCGACGGATCTCGGCGAACTCGCGCTCGGGCAGAACATGCGCGTGGCCTTCATGCCGTGGAACGGCTACAACTTCGAGGATTCCATCCTGATCTCGGAGCGCGTGGTGCAGGAAGACCGGTTCACCTCGATTCACATCGAAGAGCTGACCTGCGTGGCGCGCGACACCAAGCTGGGTTCCGAAGAAATCACCAGCGATATCCCGAACGTCGGGGAGTACACGCTGAGCAAGTTGGACGAATCCGGAATCGTCTACGTGGGCGCCGAAGTGCGTTCCGGAGACATCCTGGTCGGCAAGGTCACGCCCAAGGGCGAAACCCAGCTGACCCCGGAAGAAAAGCTGCTGCGCGCGATCTTCGGCGAGAAGGCATCCGACGTCAAGGACACCTCGCAGCGCGTGCCCAGCGGCATGGACGGGACCGTGATCGATGTCCAGGTCTTCACCCGCGAGGGCGTGGACAAGGACGCGCGCGCGATCTCGATCGAGAAGGATCACATCCGCCAGGTGCGGACAGATCTCGACGATCAGCTGCGCATCATGGAAGACGCGATCTTCAACCGGCTCGAGTCCATCCTGGTCGGCAAGGTGGTCGACAAGGGGCCCGAACTCAAGAAGGGCGCCAAGCTTACGGCCGATTACCTGGCCAACCTCAAGCGTGACGACTGGTTCAAGCTGCGCATGCGCAACGACGAAGCCCAGGAAATGCTCGAGCGGGCCCAGCGCCAGATCGAGAAGCAGCGCAAGCTGGCCGACGACAAGTTCGAGGAGAAGAAGGAAAAGATCACCCGCGGCGACGATCTGGCGCCGGGCGTGCTCAAGATGGTCAAGGTATACCTGGCCGTCAAGCGTCGTATGCAGCCGGGCGACAAGATGGCCGGCCGGCACGGCAACAAGGGCGTGATCTCGACCATCGTCCCGGTCGAGGACATGCCGTTCGACGAAACCGGGCGACCGGTGGATATCGTTCTCAACCCGCTGGGCGTGCCCTCGCGCATGAACATCGGACAGGTGCTGGAAACACACCTGGGCCTGGCCGCCCGCGGCCTGGGTGAGAAGATCGAAGCCATGCTCGACGCGCAGGAAAAGCCTGCCAAGGTGCGCAAGTTCCTCGAGGAAATCTACAATTCGGACCGTCCGGGTCGGGTGGACCTCAAGGACTTCAGCGACGGCGAGGTTCTCGAGCTTGCAGGCAACCTGACCGGCGGCGTGCCGATGGCCACCCCGGTATTCGACGGCGCCGACGAAGCGGAGATCAAGAAGCTGCTGAAGATGGCGGACCTTCCCGAGTCGGGGCAGATGACGCTCTACGACGGCCGGACAGGCGATTCGTTCGACCGCCCGGTGACCGTCGGCTACATGTACATGCTCAAGCTCAACCACCTGGTCGACGACAAGATGCACGCCCGTTCCACCGGTCCTTACAGCCTGGTTACCCAGCAGCCGCTGGGCGGCAAGGCGCAGTTCGGCGGCCAGCGCTTCGGCGAGATGGAGGTCTGGGCACTGGAAGCCTACGGCGCGGCGTTCACGCTGCAGGAGATGCTCACCGTCAAGTCCGACGATGTGCAGGGCCGTAACCAGATGTACAAAGCTATTGTCGACGGCAACCACCGCATGGTTGCCGGCATGCCCGAGTCCTTCAACGTACTGGTGAAGGAAATCCGGTCTCTCGGCATCAACATTGAACTCGAAGAGTCCTGATCGAGGAGGATCTACACGTGCGCGATTTGCTGAATTTCTACAAGCGCCAGCATCAAATCACTGATTTTGATGCCATTCGCATTGGTCTGGCTCAGCCGGACATGATCCGCTCATGGTCTTTTGGCGAGGTCAAGAAGCCGGAGACCATCAACTACCGAACCTTCAAGCCGGAGCGCGAAGGCCTTTTCTGTGCCGCGATCTTCGGACCGGTCAAGGACTACGAGTGCCTGTGCGGCAAGTACAAGCGCATGAAGCACCGCGGGGTCAAGTGCGAGAAGTGCGGTACCGAGGTCACGCTGACCAAGGTGCGGCGCGAACGCATGGGTCATATCGACCTGGCCAGCCCGGTGGCGCACATCTGGTTTCTGAAGTCGCTGCCGTCGCGCATCGGCCTGATGCTGGACATGACGCTCAGGGACATCGAACGCATCCTGTACTTCGAGTCCTACCTGGTGCTCGATCCGGGCATGACGCCGCTGGAGCGCGGACAGCTGCTGACCGATGAGCAGTACCTGGAAGCGATGGAAACCTACGGCGACGAGTTCGACGCCAAGATGGGCGCCGAGGCGGTCTACGACCTGCTCAAGAACGTCGATCTGTCGTCCGAGCTGGCCAAGCTGCGCGAGGACATCGGGTCCACCAATTCCGAGACCAAGATCAAGCGGCTGACCAAGCGGATCAAGCTGGTCGAGGCGTTCCTCGAGTCGGGCAACCGGCCGGAATACATGATCCTGACGGTATTGCCGGTACTGCCGCCGGATCTGCGTCCGCTGGTACCGCTGGACGGTGGTCGTTTCGCGACCTCCGATCTCAACGACCTCTACCGTCGCGTGATCAACCGCAACAATCGCCTGCGCCGCCTGCTCGAGCTCAACGCGCCCGACATCATCGTGCGCAACGAAAAGCGCATGCTGCAGGAAGCTGTCGATGCGCTGCTGGACAACGGTCGCCGCGGGCGTGCGATCACCGGTACGAACAAGCGGCCTTTGAAGTCGCTGGCCGACATGATCAAGGGCAAGCAGGGCCGGTTCCGCCAGAACCTGCTTGGCAAGCGCGTCGATTACTCCGGCCGTTCGGTCATCGTGGTCGGCCCGACTCTCAAGCTTCACGAGTGCGGCTTGCCCAAGAAGATGGCGCTGGAACTGTTCAAGCCGTTCATCTTCTCCAAGCTCCAGCGTCGCGGTATGGCACCGACCATCAAGGCGGCGAAGAAGCTGGTCGAGAAGGAAGACGCCGAAGTCTGGGATATTCTCGAAGAAGTCATTCGCGAGCATCCGGTGCTGCTCAACCGCGCACCCACGCTTCACCGTCTCGGTATCCAGGCATTCGAACCGGTGCTCATCGAAGGCAAGGCCATCCAGCTGCATCCGCTGGTATGTACTGCATTCAACGCCGATTTTGACGGCGACCAGATGGCCGTGCACGTGCCGCTGAGCCTCGAGGCCCAGCTGGAAGCGCGCGCGCTGATGATGTCGACCAACAACATCCTGTCGCCGGCCAACGGCGAGCCGATCATCGTGCCGACACAGGACGTGGTCCTCGGCCTGTACTACATGACGCGCGAGCTGGCCGGGTCGAAGGGCGAAGGCATGTACTTCTCCAGCACCGCCGAGGTGCACCGCGCCTACGCCAACAAGCAGGTCGAGCTTCATGCATCGATCAACGTTCGCATCACCGAATACGTGCGCGACGATGAAGGCGTGCTGCAGCCGCAGATCAAGCGCTACGACTCGACGGTCGGGCGGGCGCTGCTGTTCGAGATTGCGCCCAAGGGCATGCGCTTCGACATGTTCAACCAGACGCTGAAGAAAAAGCAGATCTCGCGTCTCATCGACGAGAGTTACCGCTCGCTGGGCCTCAAGCACACCGTGGTCTTCGCCGATCAGCTGATGTACACCGGTTTCGCCAACTCCACGCGAGCCGGCGTTTCGATCGGGCTGGACGATCTGCAGGTGCCGCCGGAGAAGAAGGAAATCCTCGACCGGGCCGAATCCGAAGTGCTCGAGATCCAGGAACAGTATTCGTCCGGTGTCGTGACCTCCGGTGAGCGCTACAACAAGGTGGTCGACATCTGGTCGCGCACCAATGAAGCCGTCGCCAAGGCGATGATGAACCGTATCGGCAAGGAAATCCGGATCGACACCGAAGGCAACGAGGTCGAGCAGGATTCCATGAACTCGATCTTCATCATGGCCGATTCAGGCGCGCGTGGTTCGGCCGCCCAGATCCGTCAGCTGGCGGGCATGCGAGGCCTGATGGCCAAGCCGGACGGCTCGATCATCGAGACCCCGATCACGGCCAACTTCCGCGAAGGCCTGAACGTACTCCAGTACTTCATCTCCA
>MDTG01157045.1_pt1 | contig 11392 bp, 8 predicted proteins | sample 811421 | NCBI WGS metagenome assembly MDTG01 (sample SAMN05326645, study PRJNA326480) | marine metagenome | isolation source: seawater | place: Pacific Ocean: South East | collected 2011
TAGTATTGCCTGATCTCCGTTTGATAAAATTTCTTCGCTGGCTTGTATAATAACTATCATGTGTGGAGAATACTTTTCTATAAAGACAAATAAAAAGTCACATTTTATTCCTGTGAGCTGGTATACTCCGCGTTTGTACCAAGCTGCTTGTATTGAAAAATGTGGATTCATCAATCTTTTATTGGAAAATTTACCAATGTTGTTTGTGAATTTAAGATCAATAATTTTCATGGAATCAGCATCAAACCAGTCCATCCTTGCCTTGCAGTCCAAATTAAATTCTGTATCCCTCCAGAAAATGGAAACTTCTGTCTCGCCATTTTTCCAAAACGGACTGATTTTAGGATGAATATGGAAACCCTTGAGAATTTTTTGTAATCGTTCCCACTCGTCTGAGGCGAGCACATATTTTCCTCTGTGAAGCTTACAAAACTCTTCCCAATTTCTTCCCCCTTTTTTCCCACGTCTGCTTAAACCTTTTGGAGCACGGACATAAAGTTCTGAAAACTTTTTGGGTTCAAGCAGAAGACAGTGTCCAGCATTCCCAAAATTCATTGCCTGCTGAATCTGGTATCCTTGCTTTTGTTTTGATAGAGATGAAATTTGTTTCCTGAGTTTTGACTGGTTTATTCCGGTTAGCGTCTTGTATTCCTCAAAAGGCAGGCTGTAAAAGAAACCGCATTGATTGATAGGACTCACTCCTTGTCCTCATAGTTTTCCAGTGGCGGGCAAGCACAAAAGACATTTCTATCACCATGCACATTATCCACTCGTGCTGAAGGAGGCCAGTATTTATTTTGGCGAATTGAACCTAGCGGGTAAAAAGCAGTTTCTTGAGAATAACAATGTTTCCATTCAGAGTCTGTGAAATCATCTGCAGGATGTGGGGAATTTTTAAGTGGGTTGTCTGTTTTATCCCACTCACCTTTATAAACTCGATCCGCTTCCATGCGGATTGAAATCATTGCCTCGCAAAATCGATCAAGCTCAGCCTTAGGCTCACTTTCGGTAGGTTCGATCATCAAGGTACCAGCAACAGGCCATGACATGGTAGGGGCATGAAACCCATAGTCTATCAATCTTTTGGCAATGTCTTCTTCCGTGATTCCAGTATCAGCTTTAAGTGGTCTAATGTCGATAATACATTCATGGGCGACCAGTCCGTTTTTTCCTGTATATACTATAGGGAAATGTTCATTTAATCGCATGGCAACGTAATTTGCATTAAGTATTGCAACCTGTGATGATTTCTTTAGCCCACAGCCTCCCATAAGCTGGATATAAACCCATGAAATAGGCAAGATTCCAGGACTGCCCCATGGTGCAGCAGAAACGGCTGTGTTTCCCGCGGATAGTTTTTTAATAGGCACTACACAGTGATTAGGTGCAAATTCGGCAAGATGAGACTTAAGTCCTATTGGCCCCATTCCTGGACCGCCTCCCCCATGAGGAATGCAGAAGGTTTTATGCAAGTTCATGTGCAGTACATCAGGGCCCAGTTTTCCTGGCTGAGCTATTCCCATTAGTGCGTTAAGGTTTGCACCATCCATATAAACCTGCCCTCCTTTATTATGAATGATTTCACATATGCTGATTAAACTCTCCTCAAAAACTCCATGCGTAGAAGGATAAGTAATCATCAATGCAGCTAGGCTATCAGCATGTTTTTCAGCCAGTTCAACCAAGTTATTCACATCTATGTTTCCATTTTCATCACACTTCACAATCACACTTTTCATGCCTGTCATTGTTGCACTGGCTGGATTTGTACCATGAGCGGAGCTGGGAATTAGGCAGACATTGCGATGCCCTTCACCTCTTGATTTATGGTAGTTGTGGATAGCCAGTAAACCTGCATACTCTCCCTGGGCCCCAGAATTTGGCTGCATAGAAACTGCATCAAATCCGGTTATTTTTATTAGATAATTTTCTAGATCACTGATCAATTTCATGTATCCCTTTGTCTGATTCACAGGCGCAAAAGGATGCATGTTGGAAAATTCTGGCCAGCTGATGGGTACCATTTCTGAAGTCGCATTGAGCTTCATTGTGCAAGAACCAAGCGGAATCATGGATTTATCAAGCGCGATATCTTTATCCTGTAGTAATCGCAAATAACGAAGCATTGCTGTTTCAGACTGATACAGATGAAAAACAGGATGTGTTAGAAAGTCTGAACTCCTGATAAGTTTTTGTGGAATCTCAGATTTCTTTTTTCCACTTGTAAAATCTGAATCTATTGCTGAAAGCGATGGAAGATCATTACTTCCCGAAAAAACTTCCCATAAAATTTTTATATCTTCTGCAGTTGTAGCTTCATCGAGTGTGATACCTAAGCTGTTGGTTCCTATTTTTCTAAGGTTAATTCCTTTAGCTAAAGCTTTTTCGAAAATGTCTTTACTCTTCTCACCTACTGAAATAGTGAGAGTGTCAAAATAATGTTTATTTTCCACAGATATTCCGGACTCTTTTAAGCCTTCTGCTAGAATACCGGTCATTCTATGAATACGCTTTGCTATAATTCGCAGTCCTTCCGGACCATGATATATTGCGTAACAACCTGCAATTACTGCGAGTAAAACTTGTGCTGTACAGATGTTGCTTGTAGCTTTTTCTCTGCGAATGTGCTGTTCCCTTGTTTGAAGAGCCATTCGCAATGCGTTTTCCCCCCTACGATCAACTGAGACTCCTATAATTCTTCCAGGAACACTTCGCATATTTTTTTCTCGTGCGGCAAAATAAGCAGCATGAGGACCTCCGAATCCCATTGGAACTCCAAATCGCTGAGTGCTACCAATTACTACATCAGCTCCTGATTCTCCGGGAGGCTTTATTAAAACAAGACTCATTGGATCTGAAGCGACACTTACAAGTGTTCCGAACTCATGCCATTTTGTGATTAAATTTTCAATATCATGAATATTACCAAAAGTACCTGGATTTTGAATAAGAGCACCGAAAATTGATTCATCTGGGGATTCTTGCTGTTCTGCAAGATTACCCAATACCAGTTCAATACCCATTGGTTCAGCCCTTGTTTTGAGTACATCTATGGTTTGAGGATGGCAGTCGTCAGCTACAAAAAAGCGTATGCTTTTGCTTTTTGATACACGCTTACAGAATGTCATTGCTTCCGCGGCTGCAGTTGCTTCATCTAGAAGAGATGCATTAGCGATCTCCATGCCTGTGAGATCAATTATCATCTGCTGAAAATTCAGCAAAGCTTCTAGGCGACCCTGAGAAACCTCAGGCTGATAAGGTGTATAGGCTGTATACCAGCCCGGGTTTTCAAGTATGTTTCGTTGAATTACACCGGGAAGAATTATGTTGTGATAGCCCATACCGATCATAGATTTTGCCAACTGATTGTGTTTGGCTATTTCGTGTAACTGATTCAGAACGTCCTTTTCAGTAAGGCCGTCAGGAAGTTCCAGTTCACCAGACATACGTATTGAATCTGGTACTACCTTGTCTACCAACTCGTCCAATGAAGTCATTCCCAATGCATCAAGCATTTGAGAAATCTCATTTTCTGAAGGACCGATGTGACGGTGTATGAAACGGTCATTCTGTTCAAGCTCTTGCAGACTAAGAAGATTTTTTTTAGAAGAATTTGCAGAACCAGATATAAATAGTGACATACTTTTGCAATATTGATGTTTACTAAAAAAAGATTTTTTATGCTATAAACATTATCAAATTTGTATTTACAAAACAAATTCTTATAGAAAATTTACTTCTTTTAGAGTAAGAGGAAAGTTTTTTTAATTATAAGTCATGACACTCTATGAGCTTTCCTAAGCAAAAAAATTAAATAATTCCTTTCAAGAATTAATTGCTTATAAAAATGTCTATTCAGACAGGAGGCTTTTATTGGAAGTTATAGAATAGCAGAGAAGAAGACATTATAAGGTTTGCTATGTGTACTCGGATGCAGTCAATACAAACAATGCGTAATTTGAAAAACATCTTAAAGGCGTAATAAATTGTTACCGGCATGGCTATGATCATCGCTGTGTTCAAAAGAAGGATTTGAATTTCATCCCAATATATTCCACGAATCAGAACAAACAGAACTATGCAGTAAAATAACACTGCTGTGTAAGCTGTGGGAAATATTGAATTGTATATTTCCTTTGACGTGGCAAGTCTATCACAGGATGAGTTAACAGGATTATTTCTGAATAAATGATGTTTTATAGCTAGGCCTAATGCACCATGCAGTCCAAAAAGTGCTGCGCTGCCTAACGCTACAAGGCTTAGAAATGATGTATCAGTCACATTTTTATAGTTGGTTCTGGTCTTGAATCTGGAATTGAGTTTTCGGATACTAAATATTTATTTTAATTCTTGATTGCACTGCAAATTCCTTTCCTTGGTAGATTTAATATGAAAAAAAACCCTGACTGGAAACTTAAAAAAATTTATATCAGTCAGATTGATTATGTCAGCAACACATTTAACTGGTTCCCAGGTGATTTACCAGAGTGTTACAGGAAATCCATTAAGGAAGATGGAATCCGCCTTCCGCTGCTAGTACAATCTGTGAAGGATTCAAAATTCGAATTAGTAGACGGATTCAAACGCTTAAGTTGGCTAAGGTCTGTCCAAAAAAGTTCTTTTGATGAATATCATCTAAATCTATTGCCATGCCTTATAATTCCTACAACATTCTCAATCAGAGACGTGGCCAAAATCAGGGTCGAGACACTATCTGTAGATATAAATAGTTTATCAGGAATATATCTCTGCAAAGTTTTAAAAATGTTAAGTGAAGCAGGTTTTTCAAAAAATGAGATTGCTTTTGACTTGTTTCCCATTCTTGGTTTGGTTTCATCTGTGCGGCTTGTAGGTCAGCTACTAAATTTGCAAAAAAAAATGGTAATATTTGAACTGAATGCCAAATCAATTTTACCAGAATCTATTATGAGTATGGGTTATGAAGATCTGCTTCCGCTTTTGAAATTTTCAAGCTCGGATTTCTGTTCTGTTATAAGGTTGGCAAAAAAAATGGACATTAAAGGAAAAAAATGGCGTAACCTGCTTCAGGTTCTTGACGAATTAATTCGTTTGAGGGAAACAACTGCTGAAGAAATATTTAAGTTCCCTGAAATCAAAAAAATTTTGGAAAATTCAAATATTAATGGACCTGTTCGTTATCGTTTGTTAAAACAACTTTTTGATTCTCTTCGTTATCCAGAACTAAGTAAAATGAGTAAAAGATTTGATCATAGAAGTAAAAACCTTAAACTTACTGATCGAATAACATTGGAAAGAGATCCGTATTTTGAAAAAGACGAACTTGCTTTGGTAATGAAATTCCAATCTGTGAATGAGCTTAGAGATCATTTGATGAATTTGACCGAGAAAGTTAACTCAGAGAATCTATTAAATACTTGGAATGATCTTTTTGCTGTTTTGCATGAAGAATAACTTTGAATTTAAAAACACTAACAACATAATTATTATTAATAAATTATTTTATTAGCGGTTTCTCCAAACTTGAGTGCGACGACCCATAAAACGGGCAAGAATAGCATGCAAAATTCTAAAGAATGCGGATGTATAGACTATCATCAAAGCCATTGCAGCTGCAGGTGCAATGTCTCCTGCATCATCCATGTTCAATACCGCAACTGATGCCAGCATAGTTTCTGGTGAATAGAGAAAAACAACCGCAGAAACTGTTGTCATTGCATTTAAAAAAAGATAACTTGCTACATCAAGTAATGCCGGTTGGCATACTGGGAGAGTAACTTTTCTGAAAGTTCTCCAAACAGGAGATTTCAAAGAAAGTGAGACTGCTTCAAACTCTGGGTCAAGCTGTTTCAATGCAGTCAGACAGGTGAGGTGGCTTACCGTGTAAAAGTGTACGATGGTACAAATAACAAGAATTCCCATTGTGCCATATAGAAATCCCAAGGGGTTATCAGGGTGGTTGAAGAAGAAAATATATGCAATGCCCAAAACAAGTCCGGGAACGGCAAGCGGCAGCATTGCTCCTAAATGTAAGGTAGTCCTCAACCATGTTACACCTTGTGCTTTTTCAACAAGGTAGCTTCCCAAAAAAATTAGCCCAGAGCCAAAAAATGCACAATAAATTGCCATACGGATTGAATTAAAATAGGCCTCCCAGCCACCGCCATCCATAACATCGAAGTTATAATTTTTAAGAGATAGAGAAAGATTGTATGGCCAGAAAGTTACAAATGATGCATAGACAGCCATCGCTAGCATTGAAATAAATATTACAGAAATTATCAGGCAAAACACAAAAAGTATTCTGTCCCGCAAAGGGTAGGATTTTGGTTGGAAAGGGACTGCATGTGGTGACAGCAAAGCAATTTGCCTGCGTTGTACCCATCGGTCTGCTATGAAAGCGAGAACAGCCGGTAGCAGCAAAATGAGTGAAACAACTGCGCCCATCTCAAAATTTTGCTGTCCAACAACCTGCTTGTATACATCAGTGGCAAGTACGTTGTAACGTCCACCAATTACTTTTGGCACTCCAAAATCTGTAATTACCAAAGTGAAGACTATAAAACCTGCACTTAAAATTCCATACTTTGCTCCTGGCAGTGTAACAGTGAAAAATATTCTCCATTTCGGTGTTCTTAAAGCTTCTGCAGCTTCATAAAGTCTTGCGTCTGCTGTAGAAAGAGCAGTAACAATAATCATCAGAGCATGTGGAAAAACCCAAAAACAAGAACCCATTATAATTCCAATTGGCCCATAAATTGAGGCACCACCTAGCCAAGATTTCAACACTCCCTGATTGCCAAACCAATAGATTAGAGATATGGCAGCTAGTAAAGAGGGAGCAAGAATAGGAATCAGGGCAATTCCTCGAAATAACCAACGCAATGGCATTCGGGTCCTTGTTAGTGCATATCCATAAATAAATGCAATCACAAGTACTATCAGAGCCACAGAGAAAGCTACCGTCAAACTGTTTGCAATTGAAGAAAAAAGAGCAGGTGTTTCGAAATATTCTCGAAAATTTTGTAAACCTACATATTTACCATCCATGTCTTCAAGACTTTTTGAAAGCAGGGTATAAAGCGGAAAAACTACAGCGATTGCAAGCAGCATAATGAGGGATAAGATTCCTATCCGAAGTATTAAATCATCCCGGCTTAGTTTAATTTTGATTGGGACTGCTTTTACTGTTGAAGATGCAGTGGCACTCATGAAATTTCAGGAAAAATCAAGAGACGATTTTGTGGTAATTCTATAGTCAGTTTAGACTCAGGAGTTATATTTTGCTCATGGACTTGCTTTATGGAGAGGTCTGCCATTAGTTTCCCAAAGCCATTTGGCCCAAAAATAAAAAGCCTATAGAAGGAACCAAGGAATTCGAGGGATTTGACTTTTACTTCCAGTGTGTTGGGTGATTCAATCAATTCAGAATGGCATAAAATATCTTCGGGGCGAATTGTAACTCTAACATTATTTTTCTCTGGAATGTTTTCGGTGTTGCATTTCAAGGTATTATCTCCGATTTTAACTATGCCTGGTGACGTGACTTCACCAAAAATAAAATTCATAACCCCGATAAAATCTGCTACAAAGGGAGATGCCGGATTACTATAGATTTCTATAGGTGTTCCCACCTGTTCAATTCGTCCCTGATCCATAACAACGATTCGATCTGCCATTGAAAGTGCTTCTTCTTGATCGTGTGTAACAAGAATAGTAGTAATGCCTAGGTTTTTATGAAGTGCTCGAATTTCTAGTCTTAATGCAGATCTAACTCGTGCGTCTAGCGCACTCAGTGGTTCGTCGAGTAACAATAATCCCGGGGAAGTAGCCAAAGCGCGTGATAATGCCACCCGTTGCTGTTGTCCACCTGATAGTTGTGTGGGATATTTTTCTTTTTGATCTGGTAGACCAACAAGTTCTAGTAAATCTGTGACTCTTTTATGGATTTCTTGTTTAGGTAATTTTTGATTTTCTAATCCGTAGGCTATATTCTGATAAACCGTCAGATTTGGGAAAAGAGCATAAGATTGAAAAACTATACCAAAATCGCGTTCTGATACAGGCAAGTCAGAAATATCTTTTCCAGCTTGGTTTATGCTTCCTTCTGTTTGTGGATCAAGACCAGCAATGGCCCTCAACAAGGTGGTTTTACCACATCCTGAAGGACCTAGAAAACAAATAAATTCACCATTGTTTATCTCCAGTGATAATTCACTAACCGCCATGAAATCTCCAAAAAATTTGGATAAGTTTTCAATGCGTAAGTAAACTTGTTTTGAATCAAACATGTTGAAAATTCCAAGCCAGATTTAAATCCGGCTTGGAAAAGGTAGGATTATTAAAGAATTATTTTGCTTCCGACTTTGCGTCATATCTTTTTTGCCACTCAGCCAGAATTTTCTTGCGATTAACCGCAGCAAATTCGAAATCATTGTTAATCATAGCTTCCAGTATACCTTCTGGGAAATGCTTCACTGGTTTAGCTATACCTGGATAGGCAACAACAGCATATCCTTGGTTATAAAGTCTGTTTGCTTTTTTGGTAATGGACCAATCCACCAAAGTTTGTGCAGAAGAAAGCTTTTTTGTGCCCTTCACGATTGCTGTTGCTTCCATGTCCCATCCAACTCCTTCTTTAGGAAGAACAATGTCCAATGGAGCTCCAGCAGCTTTGGATTTTGCTCCGCGAAAAGCAAATGAAATACCAATTGGTGTTTCGCCACGAGCAGCTTGTTTACAAGGTTTTGAGCCGGAGTGCGTGTACCATGCAATGTTCTCATGTAGATTATCCATGTACTGCCAACCTCCTAGCTCTCCATAAATTTGAAGCCAGGAAGAAACATCAAGGAAACCTGTTCCGGATGAATTTGGGTTAGGCATGACGAGGTGGCCTTTGTATACTGGATCTGTGAGGTCCATCCAAGAAGAAGGCGTTGGGAGATTATTTCTTCCGGCCTCTACGGTGTTCACACAAACTGCTGCTATCCAGGCATCCATACCCGTCCAACTTGGTGGGTTAGCTGAATCTCTAAATTTTGAGTCTAGCTTATTCAATCCTTTTGGCGCATAGGCCTGAAGCATCCCTTCAGATTTAAGTAGCATTAAGCTTGTTGCGGCTAACCCCCATATTACATCTGCTCTGGGATTGTTTTTTTCTGCAAGAAGTTTAGCAGTAACAATTCCAGTAGAATCCCTTACCCAGCGTATCTTAATGCCCGGGTGATCCTCATTGAAAGCAGCTGCATATCGTTTTAAGTCTTCTGCTTCTACTGCGGTGTATACCGTTAATGTTTCAGCACTTGAGGTAGCTGCAATCGTTAGTCCAAGAATTAAGCCAGTAATTACTCTAGCCAAATAGGCTAAGATGTTTTCGACCTTTTTCATTGAGTTCCTTTGTTTGGATTATGGAAATAAAGTGATGGAAAAACTTAATTATCTTCACCACTGCGAGTGCAAAGACTAGCAGAACATATCAAGTATGCGCAACAAAAAAATATAGACGTACATTTTAAAAAAAGTTTTACATGCCAAAAAATAATTCAGTAAACTTTCAGCACCTCGACTTTAAAAATTAAATCTGCATTTGTAGGTATACCCATTGATGTCACTCCCTGTCTACCATATGCAAGTTTTGCAGGAATTTTAATCTGCATTTTTGTTCCCTGACGAACATTTTTGAGGGCTATGTCCCAGCCTTTAATTACGGTACCTTTTCCTAGTTCAAATTCAAACGGACTTCTTTTCGCGCGACTGCTGTCAAACATCTTGTAATTTTCTGCCAGCCAACCTTCATAATGAACTTTGAGCTGACTGCCATCTACAGATTTTTTCCCATGACCATGGCGTTCGATATAAATCTCTACTCCGGAACCGATCGTTTTAAAGGTCGTGTCAAGGGCTAACTGAGGCCTTTTATAAATTTTTTGAGTTTGTTGCAAATTTGCTGAGGAGGTGCTTATTTTCATCTGCAGGCAAAGATTGCAGGTGCCTGTTCTCCAAGTACAGTCATTTGTATAGGGGCCTTATTATCACCTTGCGCAATGCCTTTATTAACATCAAGATACAAATTTATAGAGTTTCCTTGGAGATGATATTGTCCGGACTGAACTTCCGCGTTACCTTCAAGTAAAATGGTTTGAGTTATTTCATCAAAGCTTGCCTGATCGGCTTTGGCTACACGACCCGGTTGCTCAAAACAAACTTCCTGTACTGCCTGAATAAACTGTAATTCCTGAGATTCATTTAAATGCAAAGTAATTTTTCCTGCATGAATATATAGATTCCCAGGAGTTCGTTCCATTTCAACATTACCTTCAAACATTGCCTGACGCTTCTTGTTGTCAAGAACAGCCCGGGATGCTAATAGTATAACTTGCGTCGGTTCTATATTTTTAGAATTTTCCTCAAAGGTGGTTTGTGATTCAGACTCAGTTCCTTTTTTACCATGATTTGTTTCAAGATCACTGAGGTTAGCCTCAACCCTTATTCGTCCCTCCTTGCTGGTATTTAGACCTTCAAGTGTTGCATGCTGTTTTTGAAGGTCCAAAAGAACGTTGTCACTGATAACATTTCCCTGTGCAGTCTTGACGATTACATTCCCTTGCAGCTGCAAAGTTTGCTGAGTTTTTATAAGCTTATTTATGTTGTTATGATTTTTTTCAACATCTTCTAGGTTTACCTGAGTGTAAATAGCGAAATCTGAACGAACCTCCCTGTCCCATTGTTTCACCTGAACTCCACCCTCACCGACCATTTTTTCAATGTTGGTATCTTTTCCAGAAACTAAGCGAAGTTTTGCAGTTGTCACTTCTATGTTTTCCCTTGGAATAAAACCTTTTACATTGCCCCGAAAAACGGCGGCATTTTGTTTGAGATCTGTAGTGAATTCGTCTGCTTGTATTTTGATTTGTTCTGTCGAAGCATAACGGAGCAAAACTCCTTGCTCAACTGTTGTCATTGGTTTTGGAAGAGCATCTAGAAATTCATCACGATTGTTAAAAATTTTGTTTTGTAATAGTGCGATTTCTGCAACAATTTTCTTGGTCAAACCTTCTCTAAGTAAGTGATCAAGTGTATTATGTGTCACTTTAAATCCTCTTTCAGGCATAGCATGGATTAACATTTTCTCACTCGAAAATGGCTCCAATGTATAAATACAAATTGATAAAAATAGGTAGAATAATGTTTTCATTTTTCCTATGCAACAGGGGCTTTTGCTTTTTTTAATGAAGTTTGTACTTGTCTCAGGCGTGACTGTCGGTTAGCATATGCTGCTTTGATGAAAGAAGAAAACATAGGATGAGGTTTAAGCGGCTTTGATTGAAGTTCAGGATGAAATTGACATCCTATAAACCAGGGATGTTCATGAAGTTCAATTGTCTCTACTAAATTTCTTTCAGGATGACGTCCA
>MDTG01173002.1_pt1 | contig 11392 bp, 9 predicted proteins | sample 811421 | NCBI WGS metagenome assembly MDTG01 (sample SAMN05326645, study PRJNA326480) | marine metagenome | isolation source: seawater | place: Pacific Ocean: South East | collected 2011
TTCGAGTTCCACCAGGTGTAAAAGGAACCGTAGTTGAAATCAGAGTTTTTTCTAGAAGAGGAATTGAAAAAGATGAAAGAGCTATAAGCATTGAAAATAATCAAATTGAAATTGTAGCAAGAGATAGAGATGATGAATTAAAAATTCTCGAAAAGAGTTTTAGTAATCATTTAAGAGACCAATTAACTGGTAAAACTTTTAGATCTGGCAATCAAAATATAAATAAAAATACTATACTTAAATTTGAAGATTTAGAAAATTTAAAACTAAATGAATTATTACAGATAACAGTTTTAGATGAAAAAACTAATTCAGAAATTGAAAAATTAGTTAAAAATTATGAAAACCAACTTGGTAATATTAATCAAAAATTTGAAAATAAAATAGATAAGATTCAAAGTGGTGATGAGTTGTTACCTGGGGTATTGAAATTAATAAAAGTGTTTATTGCTGTAAAACGCAAACTTCAACCAGGTGATAAAATGGCTGGAAGACATGGCAACAAAGGTGTAATTTCAAAAATATGTCCTGTTGAAGATATGCCCTACCTCGAAGACGGTACACCAGTAGATATTGTTTTAAATCCATTAGGAGTGCCTAGTAGAATGAATATTGGACAAATTCTTGAGACACATTTAGGTTGGGCATCAGCTTCTTTTGGAAGACAGGTTAATCAAATGATACAAAGAATGCAAAAAGAAGGTCAAACTAAAGATCTTAAAAATAAACTTATGGACATATATGATCAAAATGATCATCAAAAAGTTATTGAAAAAATGAACGATGATGAAATCATGGATCTAGCAAACAATCTTAAAGATGGAATTCCTTTTGCTACCCCTGTTTTTGATGGTGCGAAAGAAAGAGACATAACAGAACTTCTAGAAAAATCAGGAGTATCTCTAACTGGTCAAGAAGTGTTATATGATGGTATAACTGGTCAAAAATTTGAGAGGCCAGTAACTGTTGGGTATATGTATATGTTAAAACTTCATCATTTAGTTGACGAAAAGATACATGCTAGATCAATTGGTCCTTATAGTCTTGTTACTCAACAACCATTAGGAGGAAAGGCTCAATTTGGAGGCCAGAGATTTGGGGAAATGGAAGTTTGGGCATTAGAAGCATATGGAGCAGCTTACACCCTTCAGGAAATACTTACAATTAAGTCTGATGATGTTGCTGGTAGAACAAAGGTTTATGAATCCATTGTAAAAGGTGATAATAATTTTGAGTCAGGTACCCCTGAGTCTTTTAATGTAATGGTTAAAGAGTTAAGATCTTTAGGTCTAAACCTTGACTTTAAAGAAAATTTACAAGAAAATAAATTAACAAATCTTATAGGAAAAAATGAATAAAGAACTCACAAATATTTTTAGTCAAAGCTTGGGTATACAAAATTTTAATAGTTTAAAAATTGCTATTGCTAGCCCTGAAGATATTCGTTCATGGTCTTTCGGGGAGATTAAAAAGCCTGAAACTATTAACTATAGAACATTTAAACCTGAAAAAGACGGTTTGTTTTGTTCGAGAATTTTTGGTCCAGTTAAAGATTACGAATGTCTGTGTGGAAAATACAAAAGAATGAAATTCAGAGGTATCATTTGTGAAAAATGTGGCGTCGAAGTCACTTTATCCAAAGTCAGAAGGGATAGAATGGGACATATAGAATTAGCAGCTCCTGTATCACATATTTGGTTCATGAAGTCATTGCCTAGTAGGATAGCCACGTTACTAGACATGACAATTAAAAATCTAGAAAAGGTTCTATATTTTGAACAATTTATTGTAGTTGAACCAGGTTTGACTGACCTTAAAAAAGGTGAAATAATTTCAGAAGAACAATACATAGATTATCAAGATGAGTATGGTGAAGACTCTTTTAGTGCAGCAATTGGCGCTGAAGCTATTGAACAAATGTTGCTTAACATTGACTTAGAAAATGATTTTAAACAACTTAAGATTGACCTAACTGAAACAAAGTCTGAATTAAAGAAAACTAAAATCACAAAAAGACTAAAACTTATTGAATCATTTATAACTTCTAAAAATAAACCAGAATGGATGATCTTAAGAGTTCTACCCGTAATACCGCCAGAGTTACGACCTCTCGTACCATTAGATGGCGGTAGATTTGCAACAAGTGACTTGAATGACTTGTATAGAAGAGTTATCAATAGAAACAACAGATTAAAAAGACTTATTGATCTAAGAGCTCCAGATATAATAATCCGTAATGAAAAAAGAATGCTTCAAGAATCTGTGGACGCACTTTTTGATAATGGAAGAAGGGGAAGAGTGATTACATCAACTAATAAAAGACCTTTAAAGTCTTTATCAGATATGTTGAAAGGTAAGCAAGGTCGTTTTAGACAAAATCTACTTGGTAAAAGAGTGGACTACTCTGGCAGATCTGTGATTGTAGTTGGCCCAAATCTCAAATTACATCAATGTGGTATACCAAAAAAAATGGCTCTTGAATTATTTAAACCATTCATATTTCACAAACTAGATATCTATGGTTGGGCAAACACTATTAAAGCTGCAAAAAAGCTTGTTGAAAAAGAGGATCCAAGGGTATGGGATATTCTTGAGGAGGTTATTCGAGAACATCCGGTTTTACTAAACAGAGCTCCAACACTCCATAGACTTGGAATACAAGCCTTCGAGCCTATTCTAATTGAAGGCAAATCTATCCAACTACATCCTTTGGTGTGTACTGCGTTTAATGCTGATTTTGATGGAGATCAGATGGCCGTTCACGTGCCGTTAAGCCTAGAAGCTCAACTAGAGGCTAGAGTTCTAATGATGAGTACAAATAATATTTTATCACCATCAAGCGGTAAACCAATTATAGTGCCATCACAAGACATCGTTTTAGGTATTTATTACTTATCTATACTCCGTGAAAATCAAAAAGGGCAAGGTAGATCTTTTATTGATTTAAATGAAATCATGAAAGCTTTAGAAAATAAAGATATTACATTACATTCCAAAATTTATGCTCGAAAAAATGATTTTTTTAATCGAAACAATATAGTTGAAACTACTCCCGGTAGAATGATACTCGGAGATATATTACCTAAAAATGAGAAAATTAATTTTGAGATGATAAATAAAACATTAACAAAAAAAGAAGTTAGCAATATTATAGATACTGTCTATAGGCATTGTGGTCAAAAAGAAACTGTATTATTTGCTGATAAAATAATGCAAATTGGATTTAAGTACGCTGCTGTTGCGGGCATTTCTTTTGGAAAAGATGACCTCATTATTCCATCCGATAAACAAAAACTCCTTGAAAACACACAAACTAAAGTTAACGAATATGAAGATCAATACCAAGACGGTTTAATAACTCAGGGGGAAAAATACAACAAGGTTGTCGATGCATGGTCTGACTGTACTAACAGAGTTGCTGACAAAATGCTTGAGGTCATATCAAATCCATCTGATGATAAACCAATCAATTCAGTGTATATGATGGCTCACTCTGGTGCTAGAGGTTCAGCCGCCCAGTTAAAACAGTTATCTGGTATGAGAGGTTTGATGGCTAAACCCTCTGGTGAGATAATTGAAAATCCAATTAAATCTAATTTCAAAGAAGGTTTGTCAGTACTAGAATATTTCACATCTACTCACGGCGCAAGAAAAGGACTTGCTGATACAGCATTAAAAACAGCAAGTAGTGGATATTTAACAAGAAGACTCGTTGATGTAGCTCAAGATGCTGTAATAAGAGAAGAGGATTGTAAAACTAAAAATGGAGTTATTGTTGAAGAAATAGTTGAGTCTGGTAATATTACATCCACTCTTTCTGAAAGAGTACTTGGAAGAACACCTGTAAATGATGTTTTAGATGAAAATAACAATTTGCTAATTAAAGCTGGTGAAATAATTTCTGAAAGTCATTTAGAAAATATTTCTAAATTAGGCACAAGGTCACTTAAAATTAGGTCCGTTTTAACATGTGAAACTGAAGATGGAATTTGTTCAAAATGTTACGGTCGAGATCTAGCAAGAGGCACACCAGTAAATATTGGCGAGGCAGTTGGAATTATAGCTGCTCAATCAATAGGAGAGCCTGGTACCCAACTAACAATGAGAACTTTTCATATTGGAGGCGCCGCTAGCTCATCAGTTGAACAGTCTAACTCAGTTTCTCCAATTGATGGAAAAATACAACTAGATAATGTTAAAATTATAAATGATAAGTTTAACAATAATATTGTTTTGAGCAGAAATGCAAAAGTCAAAATATTTAATCAAGATATAGAAAAATTTTCTGCAAATATTCCTTTTGGGTCAAAACTTTTCGTAGAGGATGGATCAAATATTAGGGTTAATCAGACTATCGCTGAATGGGATCCTTACACTCTTCCTATAATTGCTGAAAATAATGGCTTTGTTAAATATGTAGATTTAAAACAAGGTTCTTCTTTTAGAGAAGCTATCGACGATACCACTGGTATATCTAGTAAAATCGTTATTGATTGGAGCCAAAATCAAAAAAGTAAAAATTTTAAACCTGCTATAAATATTGTTCAAAACCAAAATGAAGATGATTTTCTCAATTACCCTATGTCTATTGACACTATTATTAGTGTAGAAGATGATGAGGAAATTTCAGCAGGTCAAGTTTTGGCAAGAATACCCAAAGAGTCTTCAAAAACAAAAGACATTACTGGAGGTCTTCCAAGAGTTGCCGAACTATTTGAAGCAAGAAAACCAAAAGATCCAGCAATTATGTCTGAAATCGATGGAAAAATATCTTTTGGTAAAGATTATAAAAATAAACGTAGAGTTATCATTACAAGTCTTGAAAATGATAATTCCATAGAGCTTTTAATTCCAAGATCAAAGTATTTAAATGTTCAAGAAGGTGATTTTGTTAAAAAAGGAGATATACTTGTTGAAGGAACACCAGTTCCACACGATATTTTAAGAATATTAGGAGTTGAAGAACTAGCAAGATATCTTGTTAGAGAAGTTCAGGCTGTTTATAAACTTCAAGGTGTTTACATTAATGATAAACATATTGAAACAATTGCTAGACAGATGCTTCAAAAAGTATTGGTCAAAAATCCTGGAGACTCTAATTTAATCTCTGGAGAGCAAATCCAGAGAAGAGACTTAGTTAAATTAAATAAATTATTGACTGAGCAAAACAAGCAACCTATTGAATTCGAACCAGTTTTACTAGGAATAACAAAGGCAAGCTTGCAAACAAACTCTTTTATTTCAGCTGCGTCTTTTCAAGAAACAACAAAAGTGCTTACGGATGCTGCCACTCTTGGAAAGATTGATACTCTAAATGGCTTAAAAGAGAACGTTATAGTTGGAAGGCTAATTCCAGCTGGAACTGGTAGAATGACTTCTGAATATGAAAAAATTGCTAAAATCAGAGATCAGGAAATAGCTTCTCAAAATGAGTCTAAAAGCTTAGAAAAACCAGAATAATTCAAGATATTCTCTTGACTTTACTGCTATATATTTTAAAGACCCCTACGATTTGTTAAAGGTCGTGGATTTAATCCAAACACTTAACTTGAGGGAAATATGCCAACTATTAATCAACTCGTCCGTAAGGGAAGAACTAATGTAAAAAAAAGAAATAAGGTACCAGCCTTAGATCAAAGCCCTCAGAAAAGAGGTGTTTGTACAAGAGTTTATACAACAACACCAAAAAAACCTAATTCTGCTTTAAGAAAAGTTGCAAGAGTAAAATTAACTAATGGACAAGAAGTTTCAGCATACATACCTGGAGAAGGTCATAACCTTCAGGAGCATTCAGTTGTATTGATACGTGGCGGAAGGGTTAAAGATTTACCAGGTGTACGATATCATATTCTTAGAGGAACACTTGATACACAGGGAGTTAGTTCGAGAAAACAAAGAAGATCTCTATATGGAGCAAAACGTCCGAAGTAATTATGTCTAGAAGAAGAGCAGCTGAAAAAAGAACTATACTTCCTGATCACAAATTTAAGGATTTAGTCTTGGCTAAGTTTATGAACAGAATTATGGAAGATGGTAAAAAATCTGTTTCTGAAAGAATTGTTTATGGTGCTTTTGAAATTGTTTCTGACAAAACAGATAAAAGTCCAATAGATTTTTTTCATGAGGCTTTAAACAATGTTAAGCCATCTTTAGAAGTAAGATCTAGAAGAGTTGGAGGAGCAACTTATCAAGTTCCGATGGAAGTGAGACCTAAAAGGGCTCAAACTCTTGCAATGAAATGGATTGTTGATTCAGCTACAAAAAGAAATGAAAAAACTATGAGGGAAAGAGTTGCAAACGAAATAATAGATGCGTTTAACAATAAAGGTAATGCTGTAAAAAAAAGAGAAGAAACTCACAAGATGGCTGAAGCTAATAGAGCGTTCTCACATTTTAGGTGGTAACCGATGATTAGAACTCATGAACTTGGAAAGTATAGAAATATTGGAATCATGGCACATATTGATGCTGGCAAAACTACAACAACTGAGCGTATTTTATATTATACAGGTAAATCACATAAGATTGGTGAGGTGCATGACGGTGCAGCAACAATGGATTGGATGGAGCAAGAGCAAGAAAGAGGTATAACAATTACATCTGCCGCAACAACATGTTTCTGGAATGATCATAGAATCAATATCATAGACACACCTGGTCACGTTGATTTTACAATAGAGGTTGAAAGATCACTTAAAGTTTTAGACGGAGCAGTAGCTGTCTTTGATGGTGTTGCAGGAGTCGAGCCACAATCAGAAACAGTCTGGAGACAAGCTGACAAATATAAAGTTCCAAGAATGTGTTTTATAAATAAACTTGATAGAACGGGAGCAAACTTTTTCATGTGTGTTGATATGATTACTGAAAGATTGGGATCCTATCCTTTAGTTACTCAATTACCAATTGGTATTGAAAGTCAACTTAAAGGAGTAGTTGATTTAGTAAAAAATAAAGCAATTATATGGCAAGATGAAAGTCTAGGTGCAAAGTTTGACATAGTTGAAGTTCCAGATGACCTTAAAGATGATACTGCAAAATATAGATTAAAATTGATAGAAAAAGTAGTTGAAGAAGATGATTCAATTATGGAAAGCTATTTGGATGGAAAAGAACCATCAATAGACGAATTAAAACTTTGTATAAGAAAAGGAACAATTAAAGGATCTTTCGTACCAGTATTAACAGGTTCTGCGTTTAAGAATAAAGGAGTTCAGCCTCTTTTAGATGCTATAATTGATTATATGCCCTCACCTGAAGATGTTGAAAGTGTAAGGGGCTCTGATTTAAAAGATGACTCAAAAGAATTGTTAAGAAAGTGTGATGATCAGGAACCTTTCAGTGCATTAGCTTTTAAAATTATGACAGATCCTTTCGTTGGAAGCCTTACTTTTACAAGGATTTATTCAGGGAAAATTAATGCTAAGGACTCTGTTTTAAATTCTAACTCTGGAAAAAAAGAAAACATAGGAAGAATGCTCTTAATGCATGCAAATAATAGAGAAGAAATTAAAGCTGCGCACGCTGGAGATATAGTGGCCTTAGTTGGTTTAAAAGATGTAACAACTGGGGAAACTCTCTGTGATAATAATAATCCTATAGTTTTGGAGAAAATGGACTTTCCTGATCCAGTTATTGAAGTAGCAGTTGAACCAAAAACAAAAGCTGACCATGAAAAAATGGGTCAAGCTCTTGGAAGGTTAGCTCAAGAAGACCCTAGTTTTAGAGTTACAACTGATCATGAAAGTGGCCAAACAATCATTAAAGGTATGGGTGAACTTCATTTAGAAATACTAGTTGATAGAATGAAAAGAGAATTTAAAGTAGAAGCTAATGTAGGTGCTCCTCAAGTAGCTTATAGAGAAACAATCTCAAATTCATATGATGTAGATTACACCCATAAAAAACAATCTGGTGGAGCAGGGCAATTTGCAAGAGTAAAAATAAAATTTGAGCCTGGAGAACCTGGAAGTGGTTATTTGTTTGTTAATCAAATTAAAGGTGGAAATATACCTACCGAACATATTCCAGGAGTTGAAAAAGGTCTTGTTGCACAACAACAAACAGGTGTTATAGCTGGTTTTCCATGCATAGATTTTAAAGCTGTTTTATATGACGGTGCATATCATGACGTTGACTCTAGTGTATTGGCATTTGAGATTGCTGCAAGAGCAGCCTTTAGAGAAGGTATCGCAAAAGCGAGTCCTGTCCTACTTGAACCAATGATGAAAGTAGAGGTAGTGACGCCAGAGGAGTATATGGGTGACGTTATTGGTGATTTAAACAGTAGACGTGGCCAAGTACAAGAAATGTCAACAAGAGGAAATGCAAATGTAGTTGATGCAATGGTTCCACTTGCAAATATGTTTGGCTACGTAAATAATTTACGATCACTCTCTCAAGGTAGAGCAAATTATACGATGCAATTTGATCACTATGAGCAAGTACCATCTAATGTTGCCGATGAAGTGAAAGCAAAGTTAGCATAATGGATAACCAAAATATTAGGATTAGGTTAAGAGGTTTTGATAACAGTCTTTTAGATACAAGTACTCTTGATATAATCAATACTGCAAAGAGAACTGGAGCAAAGGTTAAGGGCCCAATTCCTCTTCCTACCAGATTTGAAAGGTTTACAGTTAATAAGTCGCCACACGTAGATAAAAAAAGTAGAGATCAGCTAGAAATTAGAACTCATAATAGATTAATAGATATAATAGATCCAACACCACAAACAGTAGATGCTTTAATGAAATTAGATCTATCAGCTGGTGTTGAAGTGGATATAAAAATATAAAATGATTAGATCAGGATTAATTGCAACCAAGTTAGGTAATTCTAGTTTTTATAATAAAAGTGGTGTAGCTACCCATGTTACAATTTTAAAAGTTGAGGATTGCGTAGTATCTAATATAAAAACAAACGAAAGACATGGATATAACGCAGTCCAATTATCAAGTATAGACACTGGAAAAGATATTAATAAAATTAATAAAGCTCAAAGAAAAATTTTTAGTTCAAATAATATTTCGCCAAAAAAAATTATCAAAGAGTTTAGGGTTGATAATGAAAATATATTAGAGTTAGGAACAACTTTAAACGTAAATCATTTTAAAGTTGATCAATATATTGATGCAAGCAGTATATCAATTGGAAAAGGTTTTGCAGGCGTTATGAAAAGACATAACTTTGGAGGATTAAGAGCTTCCCATGGAGTTTCTATATCACACAGATCCCACGGTTCTACAGGTCAAAATCAGGATCCTGGAAGAGTATTTAAAGGAAAGAAAATGGCTGGCAGAATGGGTGGAAAAAGGGTTACAAAACAAAACCTTAAGGTATTAGAGATTGATGAGGAAAAAAAATTGTTAATAGTAAAAGGATCAATGCCGGGTAAAAAAAATACTATTGTTTATATAAAAGATGCTGTGAAGAAATAATCATGAAAAAACCTATCTTAAATCTTAAAAATAAAGAAGTAGGGACCGTTGATCTAGACTCTACTGTATTTGAGCATAAAACACTTCCTGATATAATACATCAATATATTAGATATCAAAATGCAAAATCAAGACAAGGTTCTCATAAAACCAAAACTAGATCAGAGGTTAGTGGAAGGTCAAAAAAACCCTTCTCACAAAAGGGAACAGGAAATGCAAGACAAGGTAGTAATAAACCACCTAACTTTAGAGGTGGAGCTGTTGCAATGGGTCCTGTAAATAGAGATCATTCTTTTACTTTAAATAAAAAAGAAAAAAAACTAGCGCTAAAATCAACTCTTTCTACAAAGCTTAAAGAAAACAAAATAATATTTATTGATTCATTTCAAATAGAGTCTCATAAAACTAAAGATTTAGATAAAAAACTCAAATTATTTAATTATAACTCAGCATTATTTATTTACCCAGAATCTGGTATCGATAGAAATTTCAAACTAGCATCATCGAATATACCTTTAGTTTCATCAATGAACCAAAAAGGTTTAAATGTAAAAGATTTGTTAACTTATGATATAATTTTTATTGAGCAAAATTGTTTACCTGAAATTACTAAGAGGCTTTTATGAATTTAAAATTCAAAGATATTTCATCAGAAAGAGCTATGAACATTCTAAAAAAGCCTCTTACTACTGAGAAATCAACTAACCTCCAGCAATTTAATCAGTATTCATTTATTGTTGCAAAAGATTCTTCATCTTCGGAAATTAAACAAGCAATTGAGAAAATTTTTAAAGTGAAAGTAATTAAAATTAATACCTCTATATTACGTGGTAAAATGAAAACATTTAAGGGCACTTCTGGATTTAGAAAAGATATTAAAAAAGCCATTGTTACATTAAAAGAAGGCAATACCATTGATGCTTCTTTGGAGATTAAATAATGTTAAATAAATTCAAACCAGTAACGCCAGGACTGAGAGGCACAGTTTTAGTCTCTAAAAAACATTTATCTGATGAAAAGTCGGTAAAATTTTTAACAAAACCTTTACATTCAACTGGTGGAAGAAATAATCAAGGCAGAATTACATCAAGAAGAATGGGAGGTGGAGTCAAGAGAAAATACCGCCTTATTGATTTTAAAAGAAACAAAAATAATATTTCTGCAGAAATTATAAGAAATGAATATGATCCAAATAGGACCGCATTTATATCACTTCTAAAATATGATGACGGTGAACTTAGATATATTATTTGCCCAAGAGATGTTAAAATTGGAGATAAATTAATATCAGGTGACAATGTTGAAGTTAAAAATGGTAATTGCATGCCATTAAAAAATATACCTGTTGGAACTAATATACATAATATTGAAATGAAACCAGGCGCAGGCGCCCAGTTAGTTAGAGCTGCTGGTTCTTCTGCACAGATTGTTTCAAAAGAAGAACCTTATGTTCAGGTTAAATTAATATCTGGAGAAATAAGACACATTAATAAAAATTGTAAAGCCACAATTGGAGAGGTTTCAAACTCAGATCAAAAAAATATTAAGCTTGGTAAAGCTGGAAGAAAAAGATATCTTGGATTTAGGCCTAAAGTTAGAGGTGTTGTTATGAACCCTGTTGACCATCCACATGGTGGTGGTGAGGGAAGAACATCAGGAGGAAGGAATCCTGTTACACCATGGGGTGTATCAACTAAAGGAAAGAAAACTAGAAATAATAAGAAGTCAGATACTTTTATTATTAAGAGAAGGAAAAAATAATGACTAGATCTATTTGGAAAGGCCCCTTTGTTGATACGCAATTAGTTAAAAAAGCAGAGAAATTGTCAACAAGTGGTAGAAAAGAGGTAATTAAAACATGGTCAAGAAGATCAACTATTTTACCTCAGTTTGTTGGTTTAACATTTGGTGTTTATAATGGAAAAAAGCACATTCCAGTTTTAATAAGTGAAGAA
>MDTG01018346.1_pt1 | contig 11391 bp, 13 predicted proteins | sample 811421 | NCBI WGS metagenome assembly MDTG01 (sample SAMN05326645, study PRJNA326480) | marine metagenome | isolation source: seawater | place: Pacific Ocean: South East | collected 2011
CGATGTCTGAGTCGTAATCGAAGCCTTCGTACATATAAATTGGGATATCGTAAAGGTTGCCAAACGGCGGCATGGCGCCCACTTCACAGGATGGAAATTGATCTTGAAACTCTTCTTCGCTGGCAAGTGAAACGAGTTCAGTTCCCATCGCTTGCATGAAACGGTCCCAGCGAATACGGCAGGAAGCTGGCAACACAACCATCGACATACAGCCATCTAAAACCACCATGACGGTTTTAGCCATTTGGTCGCCTTTTACATTGATTCGTTCAGCTATTTCTTTGGCCGTATACGCAACTGAATGCTCGATAGAGATGTACTTAACATTATGTGAATCAAGATAATCTTTTAATTTTTCTACTGGCATGATCAAACCCTCACAATTTACACTGTATTGTTCGACACACCCTGTTATCTGTTCAATAGCAATTCTATGCTTAGATGTCGCTCTTGGCGACTTTTGTGTCTGAACAAGCTATCTAAAACGTTATCACGTGGCTAATAATTCACGCTTGTTTAAATTATTGTGGCTAAATATTTTCAAGACTCGAAACGCATTTCAAAAGTCTTTGTATTTATAGAGTCGTTCATTGTTCAGGATTTCGCCACTTTTAAAGCACGAGTATTACATTTGTTTGCAAATCTCTATACCTAGTTACGTTCATATGGTTGTTTTTGCCGTCGACCAGGCAATAAAAAAGCGGCCTAAGCCGCTTTAATTATCAGACAAAAGACACACCGTTTTATTGAACGGTATGCATATGTACATCTTGCTGAGGAAAGGGAATACTAATGCCTTGAGCATCGAATTCTTTCTTAACCGACTCAAACATAGCAAAGTAAACAGCCCAATAATCCGCCGTATTTACCCAGACTCTCAATTTAAAATTAACCGAGCTATCTGCTAAAGCTTCAACGGCAATCATGTGCGCCGGATCTTTTAAGATACGCGTATCCGCAGCAACGAGCTTTTCTAGTGCTGCCTTTGTTTTATCAATATCGTCACCGTAGCCAATACCAAAAGAGAAATCGATTCGACGGGTTGGCATCTCATTAATATTGATCAAACTACTATTTGATAGAGGGCCATTTGGAATGATCACGATTCGATTATCACCGGTAGTTAACACCGTATTAAAAATTTGAATTTGCTTTACGGCACCAACATGCCCTTGTGCTTCGATCCAGTCGCCCACTTTAAATGGCTTGAATAGAAGTATGATCACGCCACCCGCAAAGTTAGCTAAGCTTCCTTGAAGTGCTAAACCAACAGCTAAGCCCGCAGCACCTAATACAGCGATAAATGATGTTGTCTGAATCCCCACCATTGAAGCAACGGCTATAAACAGCATCAATTTCAATAATACAGACACTAAGCTACTCATAAATGATGCCAAGCTTGGGTCTGCTTTAGCACTAAAGTGCATACTTGTTTTATTCACTAACTTCTTAATTATCCACAAGCCAATAATTAGAGTGAATAACGCAAGTATCACTTTAGGCCCATAGTTTAATAAGGCTTCAAATACGATTTCAATGTACTTTGATGCTTGTTCGGCATCTAAATTTAAGCTTTCCATAGTCGTTCCCTAGTTGATATAAACGTTATTTATGATCGAATTTTTAATGCTTATTATTTTATAATCGAGATGTTAAGCTTTTATTTAATCAAGCACATAATATAAGCCTCATCTTCGGTTCGGCTGATCTTAAAGTACCTCTAATGGCCGGTCAATATAAAACCATATAAGTAACCAGCCTAGTCAAAAAGACCAAAACAATGTCAGAAATTTTGAATCACCATTTACAAAAAACATTAAAAAAATCACGCGTTAAAGCAACCAATCCAGCGGGCTGTCCTGAAATTTCACTGTACTTATTTGATCCCGCAGTACTTGAGGGACCAATTTCTCACGATGAAGCGCAAGCTGTTGTGGCAGAGCCTGCATACTGGTCTTTTTGTTGGGCAAGCGGCCAAGGATTAGCGCAATATATTATCCATCATCCTTATCATGTCAAAGATAAGACTGTTGTCGATTTTGGTAGCGGCTCTGGCATAGTCGCTATCGCAGCCGCACTTTCCGGCGCCAAGAAAGTATTTGCCTGTGATATCGATGCGCAAGCTTTAGATGCATGTTTACTAAATGGAAAGCTTAATGATGTCACTATAAACTGCGTAAGCGACATGAGTATGATTCAAGAAGAGATCGACTTGATTGTTGCTGCAGACGTACTTTACGACAAAGACAATTATCCCTTACTTGATCTTTTTCTTTCAAAGGCTCATCAAGCCTTACTGGCAGACTCGCGGGTAAAAGTATTACCTTCAAACCAATATGAGCAAGTTGACTGCATTAAAGCGCGAACTTGGCCAGATCTGAATGAATTTGAAGAGTTTAACAAGGTGAAGATTTATCTTTCAAAAAGTGCCCAAAAGCGATGAAATAAATGGCTAGCCCCAGCATATCAGCACCTAAATCCCAAACTGAAAAACTTCTGTAAGGTAGGTAGGCTTGAACCAGTTCAATTAATAAACCAAAGCAACTTAGGCCGATAAAAAGAATAATAAAACGTGCTTTTGGGTGGGCGAGTTGAGATGAAAATGCCATTACAAAGAAACCAACAGCATGCAATAATTTGTCATTAAACTTGGCCTGTATTCCACCGTCGACAGGTATAAAGGCCATATAACAGCCCAAACAAAGTGACGTATAAAACATAATTTTAAATAACCAAGAATAGTCTTGAATAGACTGTTTAAGTGAAAAGACTTTCAAAGTACGCTCATCTCTTTTATTTTAGTTTCAGACTATTAGCTTATCACTTAACACAGAGTATTCACTATGAATGGCAATTTTTTTAAAGGCCTTGGGTATATGACTCAAGGTTTTCATATCATTCTTCAACCCGGCTTTCGCTTGTTTTTGCTTGTTCCCCTTCTGGTAAATATCATTCTGTTTACCTTGATGATTATGTGGGCATATAGCCTAATTGATGGTTGGATGGCCTCATTGCTAGCTGGGTTACCCGAGTGGTTAGCATTTCTAGAGTGGCTATTTTGGGGAGCATATTTGATTGTGATTGTGATGACCCTGTTTTACGGTTTTGTCGCGGCAGCTAATTTAATAGGCGCTCCCTTTTATGGTTACTTAGCAGAAAAAACTGAAAAACACTTAAGTGGCCAAGATAGTAATGAACCATTTTCTTGGAAGGAGCTAGCCGCGATAGTGCCTAGAACGGTATTACGTGAAATACAAAAAATCCTGTATTACTTACCTCGCGTATTAGGCTTATTGATTTTAGGCCTTATTCCTGGCATAAACTTAATTGTCGCGTTTATCTGGGTGATTTTTTCAGGCTGGATGATGGCAATTCAGTATATTGATTACCCTGCGGATAATAACAATATGAGCTTTAGGGAGATGCGTAAGTATTTATCTAAGTATCGTTTTACATCACTGGGTTTTGGTATGCTGGCATTCGGTCTGACTTTGCTGCCTATTTTAAATTTTCTGGCGCTCCCTGCCGCCGTATGCGGCGCGGTATCATTTTGGGTTAATGAACCCAGAGCCTTCACGAATGTAAATATGGATTTAGATATAGAAGCTCAACGAAAATTAGGCGACTAGCTCGCTAATTTACTTGTTAGTTGTGTTTGAATCGTTAACGGGAAGTGACATGTAAACTCACTTCCTTCGCCCTCTTTGCTGCTTATTTCTAGGGTTGCTTTATGATTAATGAGCACGTGCTTAACAATCGCTAAGCCTAAACCCGACCCACCGGTTTCACTATCTCTGCTGGGGTCTGTTCGATAAAAGCGTTCGGTTAAATGCGGTATATGAATCGGATCAAAGCCTAGCCCCGTATCTTTAACAGAAAAATGATAACCATTTTGATCCTGCCACCAGACTAATGCTATGCGACCTCTGTTTGGGGTGTATTTAACCGCATTAAAAGCCAAATTGGAAAATGCGCTGTAAAGCTGTCGTTCATCACCCAAAATATATAGACGGTTATGTCGGTCATCGTTCGCTTCACGCACCTTTAAATCTAAGCGTTGCGCATTAAAGGTTATGCTAATATCGTGTTGCTTCTCGCCACTTAAGGTTTGCGCATCATGGCACACCAGGCGCAACAAGCTTTCTATATCGACCACGCCCCTGCTATTTGTTAAGTCGGCTGTTTCAAATTTCGCCAGCAATAATAAATCCTCAATAAGCACTTCCATTCTATGTGCTTGACTCGACATACTTTTAAGCGGACGTTGCCACTTTGATGGTAGATTTTGCGATGCTTGAAATGTTTCGATATAACCTTTCAGCACTGTTAAAGGCGTTCTTAAATCATGCGAGACATTACTGACAAAGTCTTTACGCATCTGCTCTAATCTGCTGACACGTGTGATATCTTGAGCAAAAACAAGACGGTCTTCTTGCCCGAATAACGTAATATGGATACGTAGTTTTATTTTATTATTGATAGGAGAGTTAATTTCGAGTGGGTCGCTGTAGTCTTTCCCATCGAAATAACGTTTAAATGCTGGATTACGAATGAGGTTAGAAACAAGCTGACCGCGATCTGTCTCTAAACGGAACCCCAGTAAGTCACCCGCGGCAAAGTTCCACCAGTCCATTGCACCATCTGAATTAGTCATAATGACGGCATCTTTCAAGGCATTCGTCGACAGCTGTACGCGATTAACTAATGATTTTAAATGTGTTTGAGTTTGTTTATTCTGATATTGAAGCTGATAAATGCCTTCAAATAAATCCCCCCATAAACCGTAACTTTGAGGAATTCTTTGTTCATCGTCCTGTCCATATAACCAACGGTGAAGACGAACAGATTGAACAATAGTCCAGACAAGATAACAAAATAATCCAACTGCCATGACCCAAGCGAGTTCACCCAGTAACAAGCCAATTATAACAAGGACCAACAAAGCCCAAAAAAGAGATCGTATATGCCCAATACTTCGCTTGTGCATGCATATATCCTAAGTTTATTGTTAAATTGCTATATATTCTTCAATTGTTGAGTAGTTACCTTAGCTAATAAACTGCCGCATAGTCTACAAATTTTATGTGCTATAGCAAAATCACTAAAAAGTCGGCCACACATCAGTTAACATCACTTAAAACGTTAAGCAAAACTCTGAGCAGAAAAGCGATAGCCCGTTCCACGCACGGTCTGAACTAAGTGCTCATGTTTTTCACCTAAGGCTTTTCTTAAGCGACGAATATGCACATCAACCGTCCGGTCTTCAACATAGACATTTCCACCCCAAACCTGATCTAAAAGTTGAGAGCGCGTATAGACACGGTCTTGGTGAGTCATAAAAAACTGTAATAGCTTATATTCTGTTGGCCCCATTGTTAAGGCTTCTTTATGAGAAGTAACTCGGTGACAAACAGGGTCAAGAAGTAAACCATCCACTTCTATCTCGCTTTCAATACCTTGCGGTGTCGCCCTTCGAAGCACGGCTTTTAAACGAGCGACAAGCTCTCTAGGAGAAAAAGGTTTGGTGATATAGTCATCGGCGCCTACTTCCAAGCCCTGAACTTTATTATCTTCCTCAGTTTTCGCCGTTAACATAATAATAGGAATATCGGCCGTGGTTTCATTTCGCTTTAGGCGTCTGGCTAATTCAATTCCACTCGTGCCAGGCAGCATCCAATCTAACAAAATCATATCCGGTCGATTATCAACAATCGCAATAAACGCATCTTGTGCATTAGATGCTTCGACACAATTGTAGTCGGCCATTTCTAAAGCGACCGCGATCATTTCACGTATCGCTGATTCATCATCGACAATTAATACAGTTTTTTCTGACATCTTATTCACTCCAAAAGTCTGACTGTATTAAACCTATTTACTGTTACATTTTTATGACAAGCCACTATCGGTGTTTTGGGTCATAGGCTTTGGTTTATCGTGATGCGAACTCAAGAAATAGCGCACAAAAGAGTACAAGCCCCACCCAGTTATTATTTAGAAAAGCCTGGAAACATGCATCTCGATCTCGATGACGAATGAGATGCTGCTGATAAACAAACAACACTGAAGCCACGGCAACACCCAAATAATAAAACTCGCCTAGTTTTGCTTGCTGACCAATAATACATAAGGTCAGTACAACTAAAACTTGTAGAAAAGCAATCACAGCCCTATCGGAATTTCCAAATAAAATTGCTGTCGATTTTACCCCAATTTTTAAATCATCATCACGATCAACCATCGCATACATCGTGTCATAAGCGACGGTCCATACTAGTGTCGCCATATAAATTAACCATACGATACTAGGTAAACTATCTGTTTGCGCGGCATAAGCCATCGGTACCGCCCACGCAAAAGCCGCCCCTAAAAACACTTGTGGTAAATGGGTATAGCGTTTCATAAATGGATAAATAAACGCTAACACTGCCCCTCCTACAGATAAATAAATCGTTAAAGTATTCATAGACAAAACTAATAAGAAAGCCACAATGCATAAGATAATAAAGAAGATAAGTGCATGTGTTGGCGAAATTAAACCTGTCACTAGGGGTCTGTCTTTTGTTCTTTTAACATCCCCATCGATTTTTCTATCTGCAAAATCATTAATTACACAGCCTGCCGAACGCATTAAAACCACACCCAACACAAAAACGAGCAATACATTTAGAGAAGGTACGCCTTCTGCGGCTAACCAAAGCGCCCATAAGGTTGGCCATAGCACCAAATAAATACCTATAGGCTTGTGCAGACGCATGAGCTGCATGTAGGCGATAAAAATATCTTTATTCATGTATCAAACCTTAACTATGTTCAATATCGTTCGACTTAATCCAATAATCAACTAGAGGACGATGTAGATGAGAATATTGGCGGCATAAAAAACTCACTAACGAGTATAGGCTTATTATGAAGAAAAAAAACGGATCGTCGCGCAGAGATCGCTTGATGTTCTGGGCGTTTAAATGTTGCAATTTGCAAAGGCCCTCGTGTCATGGTTTTTGCCTTAAATAAAAAGGCACCCAACGGACGCGTACCTAAGTGCGCAAGTTGCTTTTCTGCTCCGCTCAATGTTTTACTCGGAATAATACTTCGTGCTTTGACCCAAACAACGCCATGACAAAGTAACGACACTTCTCTGACCAACGCTCGCTGACCCGCAGGTAAATTTAATACTCTTCGTTCGTCTAGACTGGGTAAAGCCCAAAGCTGCCGGCTAATTTCAACATTGAAATCACCACAAGATGCTTGTATAAGGCGCTTTGTTAATGAACCACGGTCAAGCACCCACTGCCGCTGTTGATAGGGTAATTTAGCGATGGGAACACGTCGATAACTGCGCCAAACAATGTTATTGAATACGTTCAGAGAGTGTGACACTTACAAACCTTTGACTGCATAAATACCTGGCGCATTTCGCCAATACCCTTTGAAATCCATACCAAAGCCAAATACAAATCTGTCTTCAACCTTGATGCCACAATAATCGGCTTTCAAACCCTGCATAACTTTTCTGTTATGTTGCTTATCAGTCAATACTGCCGTCAAAACGTCTTCCGCGCCTTGCGCTTTACAGTACTCGATTATTTCAAGAAGTGTTTTACCTTCATCTAAAATATCATCAATAATTAATACAGTTCGACCTTGAAGTGATAAAGACGGTGCAACGCGCCAGCTTAATGTATCACCCTGAACGCGATCTCCATAACGTGAAGCATGAAGATAATCGAGTTGCAGCGGAAAGTTTAAGCGCGACGCAAGCTGACCCGCAAAGACTAAACCACCATTCATAACCACAAGCAATAGTGGGTCTTTTTCTTTTAGCTCAACATTCATTTGCCTCGCCATCATGTCAATCGCTTCGATCACCTGATCGTATGAATATAGACAGTCAGCTTCTTCAAATACTTTTTGCATACAATGAATCGCCTCACTTGACCCCTGAATAGACATAATTTACTTCCACCTTTTAGAGTGGCCAGATTATATCGACGCAGAATCTATTAGGCTAATAGATCCTAGCTTTTAGTCATACAGAAAAAGGTTTATACCAAAACATTTGTACTCAGCAAGGGCTTTCGGTAAATTATCGACAACTTAAAGATCACTTTTAAAACATAAAACAAATAGGTATCAAAATGAAAAAATGGCAGTGTGTTGTATGCGGTTTAATTTATGATGAAGCAGAAGGTTGGCCAGATGATGATATTGCGCCAGGAACTGCATGGCAAGATGTCCCTGAAGATTGGCTTTGTCCTGATTGTGGCGTGGGTAAAGAAGACTTCGAAATGGTTGAAATTTAATGTCTGTTGATTCCAAGACCGATAGTCAAACTATTATCGTTATAGGCAGCGGCTTAGCTGCCTACTCCCTGGTAAGAGAGTTTCGAAAACTAGATTCTGAAACACCTGTACTAATTATTTCACAAGATGATGCTCACTCTTATTCTAAGCCCATGCTCTCAACCGGTTTTACCAAAAATAAAACGGCTGAGGCGCTATCCATGGCTGATCCTGGCAAAATGTCAGTTCAGCTGAAAGCCTCTATTCGAAACTTCACCACCGTCACGAAGCTCGATCCAGAAAATTCAACTATCTATATTGATGATGAAGTACTTACTTATAGCAAGCTCGTGCTAGCCTTAGGGGCAAAGGTTAATAAGCTTAATTTTCCGGGCAGCGATTTAGCTAATGTTGTCTCTATTAATGACTTGATGGACTATAGAAATTTCCGCGCATTATTAAAACCTGAGTCGTTAACCCACAAACAGCATGTCTTAATTATGGGAGCCGGCTTAATTGGCTGTGAGTATGCCAATGACCTTATTATTGGCGGCTATCACGTTACTGTTGTCGACCCGGCAAAAACCGCCATGCATGGTCTGATCCCTTCTCAAGCTGGGGAAGTGTTGGCAGAAGGCTTAAAGAATGCTGGTGCTGATATGTTGTTTGAGCATTATGTTCAGCATATAGATGAATTAGAAGATGGGTCAGTCTGCGCCACACTTAACACTGGAAAGAAGATTCCCTGTGATGTAGTTATTTCAGCAATTGGTTTGAAAGCCAATATCACACTTGCTGAACAAGCAGGTTTAACATGTAGAAACGGAATTATCACCGATAACCATCTTGAAACATCTGCTAAAAATATCTTTGCTTTAGGCGATTGCGCTGAGATACAAGGCGAAGTTAGGTTATATGTTTTACCTCTCATGGCAAGTGCCCGAGCACTTGCAAAGACTCTTGCAGGCGAAACAACGCCTGTTCATTTTGGGATAATGCCAATTGCCACCAAAACACCTGCTTGTCCGGTTGTCACGGTTCCACCCAAAAATAAAGAAGGGGCTTGGTCGTTTGAACAAACCGATACAGGTTTGATTGGTAAATTCATAGATTCGACTGATAAAACGAGCGGCTTTGTTTTAACTGGCGGCGCCTTAAGTCATAAAGCAGATCTGATCAAAGAAATGAATAGGTAAACTCAATGTGATTATTTACGAAACAAGGGTATCGCCTATGCCATTGTTTTGTAATAATATCTTGATGGTTCAAAGCCATTTTATGTTTATTTACCTATTTAAATAACATTTAATTATTTAAATACAATTTGAGAGAGACTATGTCGCGTGTCATAAGCAAGTCGCACGCAGCAAAACAGCTAAAAGATAAAAAAAAATCTTCTGCAGTAAAGTCGCCCAAAGATCAAAACCACATAACAAAAAATAACAAGGATGGTTGGGAAATGAGTGCACGAGAAGCCCTTCTAGTCAATTTTGTTGTGAGTGAAATTTAAGTAATTTGAAACAAGCCGTGTTAACAAAGACCCACTAACCGCTATGAATAATGTCCTGAACCAATTAATTGATGTTTTAAACTTAAAAACGCTCGATGAACTTCATTTTGAGGGCTGTAGTGAAGATTTAGGCTTTCGTAATGTTTTCGGTGGGCAAGTCTGTGGTCAGGCTATGATGGCGGCGTATAAAACAGTAGAGAACCTGCAAGCCCATTCGATGCATGGCTATTTTCTTAGAGCGGGTGACCCGAGCTTGCCTATTCAATACGAAGCACAAATTATTCGAGATGGTAGTAGTTTTTCGACACGCAGAATCATTGCACGGCAATACGATAAAGAAATTTTTACTTTAAATGTTTCTTTTCAAAAGCCAGAAAAGGGCTTTGAACATCAGTTTAGTATGCCCGATTCAACAGAACCTGATGTGCTCTTATCTGAATTAGACATGCGTCGACGCTTTAAGCATTTAATTCCTGAAAGTATACGAGAACAATTTACGCGTGACCGACCTATCGAAATTCGTCCTGTTAATCCAATTAATTATTCAAACCCAGACAAGCGTGCCCCATACAAACAAAACTGGTTTAGAGCTGTCGCGGACTTACCGGATGATTTAGCACTACATCATTGTATTTTGACTTATGCGTCTGACTTTGGCCTTTTAGGTACGAGCATGCTACCTCATGGTGTGAGTTTTGCTCAAAAAGATATGCAAGTGACGAGTCTTGACCACGCAATCTGGTTTCATCGCCCCTTTAGAGTTGATGAATGGCTTCTCTATGATATGGACAGTCCCAGCGCATCAAATGGGCGAGGGTTTAATCGGGGTAATATTTTTAACCAACAAGGCCAATTAGTTGCCTCTGTGTGCCAAGAAGCATTAATCAGACAGCGCTCCCAATCGTAAACTAGCCTTACGAAACAAAACGTGTATCGTCTAAATTATCGGTAATCCATTGAATTAAAGAGCCGTATGGTAAAGGTGGCGTTAGAATATACCCTTGTATTATGTCGCACTTTAATTCACCTAAACGATTAAGGACTGCTTTATTTTCAACCCCCTCTGCCACAACTTTAAACCCGAGACCTTGGCACATCTCTATAGTTGCTCGCGCAACCATATCGCTATTAATATCTTCACAAATGCTAGCAATTAATGACTTATCAATTTTGATTTCGCTTGCAGGTAACGATTTCAAATAAGCTAATGATGAATAACCCGCACCAAAGTCATCAATAGACACAAATATCCCTAAACGTCTTACACGCTCTAATACTTCAATCGCCTCTAAAGGATTTGTCATCATCGATGTTTCGGTCAGTTCTAAACAAACTTTCTGAGGCTCAATACCCGAGTGATAAATTTGTTCTTTCAAAAATACAATCAAATCAGATTCATGCAAATTTAGCGCAGAAATATTAATAGACATACTGTAGTCATAGCCCTGCTGCTTAAAGTTTTTCTGTGCAAACAAGGCTGCTTGAATCACCCAGCGCGTCAGCGACTTAATCTGTCCAGTTTCTTCAGCTAACGCTATAAATTCGTCGGGTCCTACAAGACCATATCGCTCATGATGCCAACGCACTAGAGCTTCTAAC
>MDTG01027470.1_pt1 | contig 11391 bp, 6 predicted proteins | sample 811421 | NCBI WGS metagenome assembly MDTG01 (sample SAMN05326645, study PRJNA326480) | marine metagenome | isolation source: seawater | place: Pacific Ocean: South East | collected 2011
TGTTAATAAAGATCGATTTGCTGCATCAAATTATTTAAAGTCAAATTTCAATGTCAATGTGATAGTGTTGGATGATGCTTTTCAGCACAGAAAAATTAAAAGAGATATTGATATTTTACTAATAAATACTAATACTCCATTAAAAAACTTAACGCTTTTTCCAAAGGGTATTCTTAGAGAAAGTTTCATCAACTATAAGAGAGCCTCTGTTTTATTGTTTTGTAATAAAATAAAATCCAATGATAAGTCTATAAATGATTTTTATAAAAGGATTAATTTCAAAAATAAATTCTCCTGTTCTTTTATTTTTAATTTATATTGTACAAAGTCTTTATCTCATTTGGAACCAAAAACAATTAGTGAAAATGTTTTTGCTTTTTGTGGTATTGGCAATCCTAATTCTTTTTTTAAAACTTTACAGCGAATGAATATAAAATTAAAGGTTTTTAAAGCCTTTAAAGACCATCAACAATATAGTAAAAAAATTGTTAACAACCTAATAGATGCAATTAAAAGAAATAATATTTGTTATATAATTACTACAGAAAAAGACTATATAAAACTACCAAATTTTTTTACCGCAAAATTTAGAGTTATAATTTTGAAATTAGCTTTGAATTCTAATGTGAATTTTGAAAAATATATTATTAAAAAATTGAGCTCACTTTAATATTGTTATTTTTTTTGTTTCAACTACTTTTTGAGTTTTTAATTCTAAAAAATATATTCCACTTTCTAAATTTTTAAAATCAATATTCTGATAATTAATTCCTGCGTTTGCATTAAGTTCATTTAGATTTATAATTTTTTTATTTCCAAGAATGTTGTAGATGTTAATTTCTATATTTTCATTTGATTTTAAAATATAGCTTATTATACCATTTCCATTTAATGGGTTAGGATATACATCTAAATTTAGTTTTTGTGGAATTTCTATATTTTCTAATTTTAGTGATTGACAATCATAAATTGTAATTTCTATTAGCTGGGGTAAAAATGGATCTAAATCAATTGTTATTTGATTTATTTGAAAAAAATCCTGTTCATTTACTTTCATTTTATAATAACAATTTGGGAATGATTCATCTATAATCATTTCAATGGTTGTTTCTCCAAATGCATCTGAAACAACATAAGCATCCCATCTTTTACCAGTTGAATTTAAAAGATCTTGGTTTCTTTCTTTTATGTCTTGAGTATAATAAGTGAAATTTTCATTTCCTTCAGGCTGATAAAAATAGAGCGATATATAGTTATTTGGTAATGTTGGCGGTTCTGGCACATCTAATACATCGTAACTATCTAATGCATTTTCATTCACGCCAAAATAATTTTCATAATCCGTTGCTGTATTATTTGAATTCCATAAATTAATTTCTGCTTTGATGTTTATTGACCAATTCTGAGTGGTCCCTAAAGAAAAAATAGCAAATAAAGAAAATATTTTTATAAATTTCATCTATTATATCTTTCATTTAATAAGTATAGAATAATTAAATGTAGGTTAAATTTACATATAATTTGTGTTTTTTTATAAATTTCAAGTTTTTATATATGCTAGACTAAATTAAATTTTTATATATGCTTAAAAACATTTACTTCATATTTATGTTTTGTTATTCATTCGCTAATCCTATCTCAATAGATTCAGGAATAAACTTTATATTGAATACCAATGACATTAATAATAATAACAAAAACGATGTTTTGTGCTTTGAAAACAAGCCTATTGTTAGAAATATTGAAATATATGATGTTGATAATAAATTATTAAATAGTATTTGGAAATTTTCGCTGCCAGACAACTTAATTGGTTATTTTACAGATGCTACCTTAGTTTCTTTTAATAATAAGATAAATTACCTATTGGTATCCGTTGCTCTTAGCAATAATAATAAATCGCTTTTTTTATTTGATGTAATTAATGGTCAAATTAACCCTAAGCCGCTTTCTTTTTTAAATCTTCCTGAAAAATATATTCACTACAAAAACCCTATTCAATTAACAAATATTGATTGGGATAATGATAATGATGATGAAATTGCTATTACTTTTTCTAGCCCTTTTAGATCTATTTTAATTTGTGATTTTAAAAACGAAAACCTTATCATTGTCGATGAAATTGCTAAAGATTTTTTATCAAATTCCTACTCTCCTATTTTAACAGGTGTTGGCGATTTAAATGGAGATAGTAAGGATGACATTATTGTAGTTGATAACGGAACAAAAGCTAATGCTAGAATTTACTTAAATGGTATGAAAAAAGACGGTTTAAGAATTCTTGGATTAAAAGACATTGGTCAATTGTCTTTTTTGAGTAAATCAAGTGTTAACTTTGATTATGATGGTGGAGATGAAATATTTTTTGCCTCCAAAAAATTTGGCCTTCATTATATTTTTGTTGAAAGTATTGGAATGGTTAATCAAGCAGTTACCGTAAAAACTGAACTTTTAATTGATGATATAAATAAAATTTACATATCTGGAGCCTCATCAAATAATCAAATTGTAACTATCGATCCTGTTGGAAAAATAGGTCGTTATGAAATTATTAAAAATGAAACTGATCTCTCTGTTGGAATATATGAAAATAAAACCATTAACTTTTCAATAAAAAAACCAAATGATATATCATCAATCTATTTTGCAAAGAGCAAACAATTGGTTGCCTGTGCTTATGACGATATCAAGTCTGAAATCTATTTTTATAATCACAAATCATACATCGAACCCGCTGTCGATTATTCTCTACAAAGACAAGATAAAAGATCTCCAGATATTATAGTAAATACCTATGATTCAACTTTTTTTGATATCTCTTGGATGGATACTTTGCAGTTTTATGAGTTCAAAAGTAAGTCTTTGCTTGACAATATGAAGTTTAACAAAGACAAAAAATCTATTTCATGGATCCCAACAGTAGATAATTTAGGTTTTAATGAAATATTTTATGATATATCTTTCAAACATACTGATAATTTTGAATCAATTAATGAGGATACCCTAACTCAAGTCATTCTTAATGAAAAAATAATAACAAGAAGTGATTCTATTTTGATTTATGTTAATGACAAACCCAATATTAAAGATAACTTTTCAACATTTGACGTTTTTGGTGGTGATAATTTTATACATAAATTTTTATCTGTTGATAAAAATATTGATAGTAAACTTACTTATTATTTTTTGAACGATTCTTTAAACGGGATAACTGTTGATGACAGCGGCTATGTATCTTGGAAAATTCCCCAGAAATTTAAAGGCTCCAAATCTTATGATCTATGTGTGGACGACAGTATTGAAAAAGATTCAATTAAAATTAATTTTAATATTCATCCTAGATTATATTTTTCTACTGACGATACAACATACCATGTTGAGGTTAATGAACCAATAAATCTCAATTTTAAGCCCGATACAGTTTATAATTTTAACACATACACTTATTCAATACCCAATTCTCCAAAAAATATGTCAATTGATAATAATGGAAACTTTTCTTGGACACCAAATTCATCTCAAATTGATATTAAAAGTTTTTTTGTTGTAATTTCAGATGGAAAAACGTCTGCAGAATCAAAAGTTTCTATTAATGTAAATGATAAACCAGCAATAACTTTAACTCCCCCTAAAATCATTCATTTGCCCGTTGGAGAAAACTTCAATTTTAAATTTATTGGCAATGATCCTAATCAAGAAAATGAATTGGTTTGGAAGCTATTACAAGGTCCTGAAGATATGACTATTCTCAGTGATGGAACTTTTAACTGGTTGAGCTCTGGTATTGATTTTATAAATTACATTGTTCAACTATCTGATGGATATGTATATGAAACTTTTGAAGGTCTAATTTATGTAAATGCACTGCCAAAAATTATTTCTGAGCCTCCAAAAACAATCAACCTTGGAGATACTTTGATTTATGAAATTATATGTGAAGATCAAAATGAACTATTTTACAATAACAGCATTGAAAAAAACTTTATAGAATACAAAGTTCTATCTGCGCCTGATGATTGCTTCATTAAAAACAATATTTTAAAATGGCCCGTTTCCGAAAATTATCTAGGAAATAATTCTATAAATATATCAATTTCAGATGGCATTGAAAAAGATACTCAAAATTTCAATGTTTTTGTAAACGACATTCCAGTGCTTTATACAAAAGATACTTTGTTAGTAGAAGTAAATAAACAATTTGATTATGTTTTAGAAGTTATTGATAAAAATTTAAATGATGTAATAGATATTGATTTGATAAACAATAGCTTGGGATTTGAATTAAAAAAAGATACTTTAAGCTGGAAACCGGACACTTCAAGAATAGGAATTCATAATTTAAAATTAAGATTGTCAGATGGTAATATTAATTTTGAAAATGATTATAATCTTAATTTTCGTGTATTTTCAAAACCGAAATTTACCAATATACCGAAAAAAGACGCTTATGTTGGATTAGAATTTTCATATGAACCTAAAATTAACTATTTTACTCAAAAAAGCTCTTCTCTTGAAATTGTCGAGTCTTCATCTATTAATGTAAAACTAAATAATAACATAATCACTTGGATACCTGATATTAATGATGCTAAAAAAGAAATACATAAAATTGTACTAAAGGCATCCAACGAAAACAATCAATCAAGTACGATTGAATTTTTTGTAAAAGTGCACGAAAATCCTAAAATCAAAAATTAGTTTATTATTTCTATTATGTCTAAAGTTAAATATGATGAAAGTAGTATTCGATCCCTTGACTGGAAAGAACATATTAGGCTTAGGCCAGGAATGTATATTGGTAAGCTTGGAAATGGCTCTTCTAAAGATGATGGTATATACATATTATTAAAAGAAATTATTGATAATTCTATTGATGAATATGTCATGGGTTATGGAAAAACTATTGATATAAAAGTTAATGATTCTCGCGCTGTTATTCGCGATTATGGACGCGGCATTCCTATCGGCAAATTAATTGATTGTGTTTCTAAAATTAACACTGGCGGAAAATATGATTCTAAAGCATTTCAAAAATCAGTTGGATTAAATGGTGTAGGTACCAAAGCAGTTAATGCTTTATCTGAAATATTTATAGCGAAAACTATCAGAGATGGAAAAACAAAGGAAGTTGAGTTTCATAATGGAGAAATTTTTGTTGATAATGATGTTGAAAACACAACAATTCGAAATGGAACTAAAATTATTTTTAAACCAGATACTAAAATTTTTTCTAATTTCAAATTTAATCCCGACTTCATAATTGAACAAGCATGGAATTATGCCTATCTAAATTCTGGTTTAACAATCAATTTTAATGGCAATAAAGTTTTTTCTAAAAATGGTTTGTTAGATTTGTTAAGCAAAAAAACTTCTTCTGAAAAATTAGAGTATCCTATAATTCATCTAAAAGATAAAGATATTGAAATTGCGATATCACATGGAACACAATATGGAGAAGATTATTACTCTTTTGTAAATGGACAATATACCACTCAAGGGGGTACACATCTTGCTGCATTCAAGGAAGCTATTGTAAAAGTTGTTCGTGATTTTTTTAAGAAAGATTATGAAGCAAATGATATTAGATCTTCTATTATTGCATCAATTAGTATAAAAGTTCAAAACCCAGTTTTTGAATCTCAAACAAAAACAAAGCTTGGTTCAAACGATATGGGACCAAAAGGTCCGACTGTCCGTATTTTTATTAATGATTTCATCAAAAAATTAGATGACTATTTGCACAAGAATCCTTCAACGGCAAAAAGCCTACAAAATAAAATATTAAGATCTGAAAAAGAACGAAAGGATATGGCAGGAATAAAAAAACTTGCCAACAAACGTGCTAAAAAAGCAAATCTACATAATAAAAAATTACGAGATTGTCATTATCACTTTAACAATGCAAAACTTGCAGAACAAGATCGCTTAAATTCGTGTATATTTATAACAGAGGGTGATTCTGCAAGTGGATCCATAACAAAATCTAGAAATGTTGATTATCAAGCTGTTTTTAGTTTAAGAGGGAAACCTTTAAACACTTTTGGTCTTAGAAAAAAAGTTGTCTATGAAAATGAAGAATTTAATTTACTTCAACATGCCCTTAACATTGAAAGTGGTATTAATGGGCTTAGATATAATAAAATTATCATTGCTACTGATGCCGATGTTGATGGAATGCATATAAGGCTACTAATATTAACTTTTTTTCTTCAATTTTTTCCTGATTTAATAAAAAATAATCACATATATATTCTAGATACACCCTTGTTTAGAGTTAGAAATAAAAAAGAAACTATTTATGCATATTCCGAAAAAGAAAAAAGCTCTGCTATAGATAAAATTGGAAAAAATTGTGAAATAACTCGTTTTAAAGGTCTTGGAGAAATATCTCCGAGTGAATTTAAACTTTTCATTGGTGATCAAATGAAATTAATTCCACTAGTAAAAAGCGAAAATACATCTATACAAAGCACTTTATCTTATTTTATGGGTAAAAATACACCTGACAGACAAGAATTTATTATAGATAACTTGAGATTTGAGGACAACCCTATAGATGGCTAAAAAAAACTCAGAAACAATTTCAAATGTTTATGAAGATTGGTTTTTAGATTATGCTTCTTATGTTATTTTAGAAAGAGCTGTCCCTCAAATTGAAGATGGCTTGAAACCTGTTCAAAGAAGACTTCTTCATGCCATGAAAAAAATGGATGATGGAAGATTTCATAAAGTTGCTAACATCATTGGTCAAACTATGCAATATCATCCTCACGGTGATGCTGCTATAGGAGATGCATTAATTAACTTAGGCCAAAAAGATTTACTGATTGAAACTCAAGGAAACTGGGGCGATGTTAGAACAGGCGACAAAGCAGCTGCTCCTAGATATATTGAAGCTCGTCTCTCCCCTTTTGCTCTAGAAGTCTCTTTTAATAATGATATCACCGCTTGGCAAACATCGTATGATGGAAGAAAAAAAGAGCCTGTTTTTCTTCCTATGAAATTTCCTTTGCTGCTTGCTCAAGGCGTTGAAGGTATAGCTGTAGGATTGTCAACAAAAATTATGCCTCATAATTTTATAGAGCTAATAAAATCCTCAATATCAATTTTAAAAGATAAACCATTCAAAATCCTTCCTGACTTTCAAACAGGTGGTATTGCAGATTTTTCAAATTATAATCAGGGTAAAAAAGGTGGAAAGATTCGCCTTAGATCAATAATAGAAACTAAAGACAAAAAAACATTGATCATCAAAACAATTCCCTACTCTGTTTCAACTTCTTCCTTGATTGATTCTATTATCAAAGCGAATGAAAATGGTAAAATAAAAATAAAAAAAGTAGAAGACAATACTGCCGAAAAAATTGAAATAGTAGTTCATTTAACTTTGGGCGTTTCCCCTCAAGTCACAATAGATGCATTATATGCTTTTACAAGCTGTGAAATATCGCTATCTCCTAATTGTTGTGTAATTGTTGATAATAAACCAAATTTCATTTCCGTTAATAAAATTTTGCGCATTTGCACAGAAAATACTGTTCAATTATTAAAAAAAGAATTGGAATTGCTAAAAAACAAATTATTAGAAAAGTGGCATTTTGCTACTCTTGAAAAAATCTTTATTGAAAATAAAATTTATAGACAAATTGAAGAGTGCGAAACGTGGGAGTCAATATTAAAAACAATTGACAAAGCTTTGATTCCATATAAAAATATATTAAAAAATCAAATAACAAGTGATGATATTGGTCGATTAACCGAAATTAAAATTAAAAGAATTTCCAAATTCAACTCTAACAAAGCAAATGATGATATAGCATCATTAGAAAACGACATCAAAGAAGTTAACACGAACTTAAACAACATTATTATTTATTCAATTAAATATTTTGAATCTATTCTAAAAAAATACTCAATTGGAAGAGAGCGAAAAACTGAAATATCAAATTTTGATTCAATTTCTGCAAGACGTGTTGTTATAGCAAATAAAAAGCTTTATATTAATAGAAAAGAAGGATTTGTTGGTTATAATTTAAAAAAGGATGAGTTTATTTCTGACTGTTCAGACATTGATAATATTATAGTGTTTTTAAAGTCAGGAAAATACAAAGTTGTTAAAATTGAACCAAAACTATTCATAGGTAAAAATATTATCCACGCTTCTATTTGGAAAAAAAATGAAAAGCATATGATATACAATGTTATTTATTTTCAAGGATTATCAAAAATTTCTTATGTAAAGCGTTTTGCGGTTACATCAGTTGTTAAGGATAGAGAATACGACATAACCTCTGGTGATAAAAATAACAAGCTTTTATATTTTACTGCAAATCCAAATAGTGAGTCTGAAATAGTTTCAATAACCCTTGATTCAAAAGCTAAAACAAGAAACAAATCTTTTGATTTTGATTTTTCATCTATATTAATAAAAGGTAGAAATTCAAAAGGAAACATTCTGTCTAAGCATCCAATTAAACGAGTTGTTCAAAAATCAAGGGGAGAATCCACTCTTGGAGGGCGAGATATTTGGATTGATAAAACTATTGGTAGACTTAATGATTCCAATCAAGGAGCTTTTTTGGGCAAATTTAATTCTGATGAAATTATAATTTCTTATTATTCTGATGGAACATATGAAAAAACTAAAGTTGATTTTTCAAACAGATATAACTTTAATGAAATTGTTCACATAAAGAAGTTTGATCCTGAACAAGCTATTTGTGTTGTTTATTATAATGGAAAACAAAAAGCATATTATATTAAAAAGTTTAATATTGAAACTTCAGTTGTTGATAAAAAATACAAATTTATATCTGATGAGCGCGGTTCTAAGCTTATATTAATTTCTTTCTCCTTAGAATCTAATTTATCTTTTAATTACAGGACAAAGAATGGAGAAAAAAAATCTAAGCTAATTGATTTATCTAATTTTGTTTCCATAAAAGGTTGGCAAGCTCTTGGAAATAAAATTAAATCTTATAAACACATGAGTAGCTTCAAATTAATTGAATCTATAAACACAGAGGATACAAAAGAACCTGATTTTGAAAGTTTAAAGGACGCCAAAAATGATGATTCTTCAGATACTCAACAAGAATTAAATCTTTTTTAACATTTTGAATATATTTTTTGGGTCATCAGTAAATATTCCATTAATTTTTAAAGTTTTTGCTTTAAATAACTCTTCTTGCGTATTTACCGTATAAATCAAAATAGGCATTTTTTTTCTTTTACACCAATTAACTAGTTTATCATTCATTGTTATTAGATCAGAATGAAAAGTATCAGGCTTAACAAAATAAGACCAAATTTTTGTTCTTAAAAAAATGTTTTCATTTATCCTGGAAAACAAATACCCTGTTTTAATATTTTTATCTATTCTTTTTATTTTTTTTAATACCAATGGATTAAAGCTTGATACTATTGTCTTTTTTTCTATTTTGTTTTTTTTAATAAAATCAATTACATCCTGTTCAATATTATTATTAAAAATTCCACTTGATTTTATTTCTATATTTAAAATTTTTATTTTTTTTAAAAATTTTTTTATTTCTTCTAAATGATTAAGGTCTTTTTGATTTTGAATTTTTTTTATTTTTTTTAAATTGGAATTTTTTATTTTAGTTTTATTGTCTCGTAAATAATCATCGTGGTGAATTAAAACTACCCCATCTAATGTCTTTTGAACATCTATTTCTAATCCATCTACTCCTTGTTTGATTGCTTCTTTAAACGACTGAATTGTATTTTCTCTAAAATACTTTGGCGCTCCTCTATGACCTAAAATAATAAACTTTTTTTTAAACATTCTTTTCCTCTACAATGTAATTAAATATAAAAAAAATAATTAAAACAAAATAAATGATGTTTAAAGATTTGTTAATAATGTAATTTTTTATGTTTAAACTATAACATATTAATATGAATGAGAATTTAGAAAAAACATCTTCTCCTGAAAAATTGTGGGAATCCTGTCTTTTATATATAAAAGACAAAATATCTGATCAGGCCTATCAAACCTGGTTTAGCGGTATTAGAATATCTTCTGTTTCTAATGATGATTTAGTTATTCAAGTTCCTAACAAATTTCATTTTGAATGGCTCGAATCTAAATATCGTCTGCTCATTGATGATGCTGTAAAAAAAGTTTTTTCTAAACCTTTAATTATAAACTACAGTGTAGTAATAAGTAAAAAGAACACTTCTGACATTCCTAACATAAACGATAAAATTCCTTTAACAAAAAACTATCACAATAAATCATCTCTTAATAAAAGTTATACTTTTGAAAATTTTATTGAAGGTAAGGGCAATCAAATGGCAAAAGCTGCTGCTCTTTCTATTTCTGAAAATTTTGGTTCTTCTCCTTTCAATCCTCTTCTAATTTATAGTCATACGGGATTAGGAAAAACTCACTTATTGCAAGCAATTGGGAACTATATAATTAAGAAAAAAAATTCATTAAAAATAACTTATCTTACAAGCGAAAAATTCATGCATGACTTTATAAAATCTATTCAAGAAAATAAAACAACAGACTTTGCTAATCTTTATAGAAAATCAGATCTTTTGTTAATTGATGATGTTCAATTTTTTGAGGGTAAAGAACAAACCCAAGAACAATTTTTTCATCTTTTTAATGATTTATATCAAAAAGGGAAACACATTATTTTAACAATGGATAGGCATCCTAACGAATTGAAAGGCATAAAAGAGCGATTAATTTCACGATTTAAGTCGGGCCTTACTGTTGATATTCATCCTCCAGACCTTGAAACAAGAATTGCGATTTTGATGAAAAAAGCCGATGTAGAAAACCTAGATATTCCCTACTCTGTTACCGAGTTTTTAGCGAGTAGCATTATAGGCAATGTTCGTGATCTTGAGGGAGCTCTCACTAGAGTTTTAGCTATTTCAACACTGTCCAAACGCGATGTAAACCTATCTTTAGCAAAAGAGGTTATCAAAGACATTTTAGGAAACGATGCTTTCAAAGAAATTACTACTGATCGTGTAATAACTTTTGTATCTAAGTTTGGAAAAGTCTCTGAAAAATCTATTGTTGGAAAAGGAAGAAAACAGGACGTGGTTTTAGCTCGTCAAATTGCCATGTATTTGTCTAGAGAATTTACAGGAAATACTTTATCAAAAATTGGTCTTCATTTTGGAAAGCGTGACCATTCAACAGTAATTCATGCCTGTAACCTAATTGAACATAAAATAAACACAAATAACGCATTTAAAAATAAAATTAACAAATTAATTTTTGATATTGAAAATGTTAACTTAGAGAGGTAGTAAATATGTCTGATATTTTTATTATAGATGATGATAAAGAGCTAACAAGCCTTCTAGAAGAATTCTTTTTATCTTTTAATTACAAAGTAAAAA
>MDTG01398497.1_pt1 | contig 11391 bp, 9 predicted proteins | sample 811421 | NCBI WGS metagenome assembly MDTG01 (sample SAMN05326645, study PRJNA326480) | marine metagenome | isolation source: seawater | place: Pacific Ocean: South East | collected 2011
AAATATTGAATAAATACATGTTGATTATAAAGTCAACTTACAAATGAAAAATAACACAATTAATAAAAAAGAAATAGAGAAATTTTCAAAAATTGCTGAGGAATGGTGGAATCCAAATGGTAAATTTAAACCATTACATAAATTTAATCCAATTAGGATTGCTTATATAAAGGATAATATAATTAAATCCCTTAAGATTAATGAAAAAAAAAATCCATTAAAAAAACTGAAAATTTTAGATATCGGCTGTGGTGGTGGATTATTATCTGAGCCTATGTGTAGATTGGGAGCAGACGTAACTGCAATAGATGCTTCAAAAAAGAATATAAATGTTGCTAGACTTCATGCAAATAAAAATAATCTTAAAATAAATTACATCTGTACATCACCAGAAAAATTAAAAACCAAAAACTATTTCGATATAATCTTAAATATGGAAATTGTAGAGCATGTTGAAGATGTAGACTTCTTTCTAAAAACTTGTAGTGCACTACTAAAAAAAAATGGAATTATGTTTGTTGCTACTTTAAACAAAACTCTAAAATCTTATATATTTGCGATTGTTGGAGCAGAATATATTTTACGATGGCTTCCGATAGGAACTCACGAATGGGAGAAATTTTTAAATCCAGAGGAACTAATTTCTACACTCAAAAATTATAATTTAAATTTAGATAAAATAGATGGGATGCAATTCAATATTTTAACAAATAAATGGAAAATTAGTGAAGATAAATCAGTAAATTATATTGCTAAATTTATTAAAAATTAATTATTTTTATCCTCAACCCATGGTATGATCTGAGTATCAATTCCCTCCTCCTTTAGTTCTTTAAGTTCTTGTTTTGATGCTGAGCCATAAATATTTTTTTGTTTTTTTTTTTTATTATAATGAATAGATCGTGCTTCATAAGCAAAGTTGTTACCAACATATTCAAAATTATTTTTGATAAATTTTTGATATTCAGCAATTGTTTTTCTTATTTTTTTATACTTCCTTTTGTCTTTATCTTTATCTTTATCAGTTATAGATTTATTACTTATCAGACTTGGGGCCATTAAACCTTTTTCTACCTCAAAAGAGTTACATTTATGACAATTCAAAAAATTTTTTCTTTTTAATTTTTCGTACTCTTTTGAACTTGCAAACCAACTTTCAAAAATAAAATCACAATTTTTGCAGTGTAAGCTATATTTAATCATTAGTTTTATTTGGTGCTTTTTTAAAAAAATTCAATACTGTTAACTTCTATAATCAGCATTTATTTCTATATATTTTTTTGTCAAATCCATAGTGTAAGCTGTAAAACTTTTAATACCTGTTCCAATTTTTACACTAATTTCAATATCAGAATTTTTCATATAATCTGCTGTATCTTTCTCACTATAGTTAGGATCTAACTTTCCATCTTTAACAACACTTATTTTACCAAATTTTATAGACAACCTTTTTATTCTAATTGACGCCTGCGATTTACCAATTGCCATGACTACTCTACCCCAATTAGGGTCTTCTCCAGCGATTGCCGTTTTTACTAAAGGAGAATTTCCTATTGAAAACGCAATTTTTTTTGCCTCAGCATCTGTTTTTGCATCATTAATATTTATAGTTATAAATTTTGATGATCCCTCTCCATCTGCTACAACTCTTTTAGCTAAATTCAATAAAACTTTATTAAGTGACTGGTCAAACTCTTTTAATTTTTTATCCATAACACTATTAATTTTTATATGTTTTGCTTGACCAGTTGAAAAAATTGAAACCATATCATTTGTGCTAGTATCTCCATCACAACTAATTGCATTGAATGTTGTTTCAATATTGCTATTTAAAAGCTTTTTTAGAATTTCATTTGAAAGATCTGCATCAGTAAAAATATATCCAAGTGTAGTTGCTAAATTTGGATGTATCATACCCGATCCTTTTGCTATTCCATAAATTTTAATCTTGGATTTTCCAATATAGCATTCCTCCATGGCCATTTTAGGCTGAGTATCTGTGGTCATAATTCCAAGTGCTGCTTTCATCCAAATAAGTTTATTTTGTGTATATTTAATATTTTTTATTAGTTCTGGAACTTTTGAAATTATTTTTTGCAATGGAAACACTTCACCAATTGTTCCCGTAGAGCCAAATAAAATATTTTTTGGTTTTATTAATTTAGGTTCATCTTCATCCTGTTTTTGTTTACTAGTTAATTCTAATGATATTGTTTCAGCAATATTTTGCATACTTTTATATCCTTGATCACCAGTAAAGGCATTAGCATTTCTAGTGTTGACTATTAGAGAAAAAATTTTTTTTGATTTTTGATTGAGATTCCACTTTATATTTTCAGATAAAATTTTGGATTTAGTATATACAGAGGCAAAATTTGCTCCATCCCTGAAATAAAACATGACTAAATCATCCCTTTTAGCATTATAAAGATTTGCACTCACTGTTGAGATAGATAGGCCATCTAAATGATCTAAATCCTGGAAATCAATCATTTTTTGATTTTTTGATTTAGAATTTAAAAAATTTGATAAATTGAATCCCATGCTATTTAAAATAGTTATTTAATAGTTATATTAAACTTATAATTAATTATAAATCAAAACCAATGTTTAATCCTTTAGGCTTTATCTCAAAATTTATCAAATCTGGAAATCAAAAGGAATTGGATAGAATTGCCAAAATCGTTGATAATATTAATTTGTTAGAAGAAAATTGTAAAAAATTAGATGACAAAGATTTTCCCGATAGAACAAATGACTTAAAAAATAGAATTAAGAACGGAGAAACTTTAGATCAAATATTACCTGAAGCTTTTGCATTAGTTAGAGAGGCCTCTAAAAGGTCAAGAAATGAACGTCATTATGATGTCCAGTTAATTGGGGGTGTAGTTTTGCATGAAAATAAAATTGCAGAAATGAGAACTGGTGAGGGTAAAACTTTAACGATTGCACTATCTGCTTATTTAAATGCTTTAGAAGAAAAGGGTGTTCACGTTGTAACCGTTAATGATTATCTTGCTAGAAGAGACTCACAAGAAATGGGACAAATATATAATTTTTTAGGATTATCATCAGGATTTATCAATAACGCTCAAAATGACTTTGAGAGAAAGAAAAATTACAAATGTGATATTACATACGCCACTAACAGTGAGTTAGGTTTTGATTATTTAAGAGATAATATGAAATTTTCTAATGAAGAAAAGGTCCAAAGACAACACCATTATTCTATTGTAGATGAAATAGACTCTTGTTTAATAGATGAAGCTAGAACACCTTTGGTAATTTCAGGAGCTGCTGAAGATAAAACTAATCAATATTTAGCAATTGACAAACTAATAAAACAGTTAAAAAAAGATGATTACGAAATTGATGAAAAGGAAAAAAATATTTTACTGACAAATAATGGTATTACTAACGTTGAAAAAATATTGGCTAATGCTGGAATCCTAAAAAATAATAATTTTTATGATCCAGAGAATTTAGCGCTAGTTCATCATGTTAATCAAGCCTTAAGAGCTAACCATCTATTTGAAAAAGGTAGAGATTATATTATTCAAAATAATTATCTTAAAATTATTGACGAATTGACAGGCAGAATTCTTGAAGGAAGAAGATTTGGCGATGGTCTTCACCAAGCTTTAGAGGCCAAAGAGAAAATTGAAATTCAAGTAGAGAATCAAACCTTAGCGTCTATTACCTATCAAAATTATTTTAAACTTTATAAAAAAATATCTGGTTGTACTGGTACAGCTGCAACAGAAGCAGAGGAGTTTTATGAAATTTATAATTTACCTGTAGTCATTATACCAACTAATAATCCAATGATACGTAAAGATTATAATGACCAAATATTTAGGACAGAAGAAGAAAAGAACCAGGCAATAATAAAAAAAATAATAGAATGTAATCAAACTGGTCAACCTCTTTTAATTTTTACATCTAGTGTAAATAAATCTGAAATTTACTCAAAATTATTATCGAAAGAAAATATTAAACATCTGGTTTTAAATGCTAAAAATCATGAAAGCGAAGCTGAGATTATTGCAAATGCAGGTAAAGAAGGTTCAGTAATAATAACAACAAGTATTTCAGGAAGAGGTGTTGATATTCAATTAGGTGGAAAAAAAGGATCAATTCCTGATGACCAATTAAAACAAGATAAAAATAAAATAAAATCATTAGGTGGTTTATTTGTAATCGGCACTGAAAGAATGGAGTCAAGAAGAGTTGACAATCAAGCAAGAGGAAGATCTGGCAGACAAGGAGATGAGGGTAGCTCAATTTTTTATGTTAGTCTTGAAGATGACTTAATGAGAATATTTGGTTCAGAGTCCATGAATAATATTCTTCAAAAACTTGGATTAAAAGATGGAGAAAGTATTGATCACCCTTGGATTAATAAAGCATTAGAAAGGGCACAACAAAAGGTTGAGGCCAGAAATTTTGATATAAGAAAAACCCTAATTAAATTTGATAACGTTCTCAATGACCAGAGGCATGTAATTTTTTCTCAAAGGAACGAAGCTATGAAAAGTGATCAAATATTCACCTATTCAGAGGATTTTTTAAAAGAAATTATTGATGATTTAATTCGTTTGAAATTTCAAAAAGTCGCTGATCCAAAAAATAATGATTTTGATAATAAGCTTAGATTATTAATGGGTAAAACTTTAGGAAGTCAAAAACTATCAGAACTTGTTCTACTTAATGATAATGATTTAAAGAAAAAGATTGTAGAAGAATTTAATAAAAGTAGAAATGAAAGAATAAAAATTTTAGATGAAACCCAATCCAAGGAAATAGAAAAAAGAATTTTTTTACAATCAATAGATATAAATTGGAAATCACATATACAATATTTGGAGCAACTTAGACAAGTAGTTGGTCTAAGATCTTATGGTCAAAGAGACCCCTTAATAGAATACAAGAAAGAGGCTTTTGAATTATTTTCAAACTTACTAGAAAAGTTAAAACTTGATTATATTACAGTTTTAATGAACTTAAAAATTATCGAACAGCCTAAAGAAGTAAATAATATAAACAAAGAACCAGAAATACTAAATAATCCTAAATGTCTTTTAATATTAAAAAAAGATCAAAAGATTTCAAGAAATGACAGATGTGATGCAACTGGTAAAAAGTTTAAACATTGCTGCGGTGCCTTATAAGAAAAATATTGCTAATAAAATTCCTACTAATAGTAAAGAGATAACAGAAAATACAACTTTTTTATTATTTAAATATAAATACTCTAAGTGACTTTTTTTATTATCTAATGTACTCAAATTTTCAGGATTACTGATAAAACCTTTGTTTCTTCCAATTCTTAGAAACTTATTTTTTCTTTGATCTAAAATTTCATTTGGTGACATTTCTTTAAAAAAATTGAGATTTTTAAATATTGAGTTTTTTACATTCTCTATAATTAAATTCTTGTCTCTATGTGCTCCACCTAGAGGTTCAGGAACAATTTCATCAATAACCTTTAACTCAAGGAGATCTTTTGCTGAAAGTTTCATAGCCTTTGCAGCATCAAGCATTTTTTTTGGGTCACGCCATAAAATTGTTGCACATCCCTCTGGGGATATAACTGAATAAATTGCATTTTCTAACATTATAACTTTATTTGATGAGGCCAACGCTATCGCACCACCTGATCCACCTTCACCAATTATTATAGATAATGTAGGGACTTTCAATTTCATGCAGCATTCAATTGATTTAGCAATTGCTTCTGCCTGACCTCTCTCCTCTGCACCAACTCCAGGATATGCACCAGGTGTATCAATAAAAGTAATTATTGGAATATTAAATTTATCTGCGAGTTCCATTAAGCGGATTGTTTTTCTGTATCCCTCTGGTCTCATCATTCCAAAATTTCTCTCAATTCTAGATTCTAAGTTTTCACCTTTTTCTTGTCCTATAACTAATACGGATTGTCCGTTAAATTTTGCAAATCCAGCTAGGACTGATTTGTCCTCGCCATAATATCTGTCTCCTTCAAGAGAAATGAACTCATCAAATAAATTATCAATAAAAAATTTTGATTTAGGCCTATCCTCATGTCTTGCAACCATTGTGGTTTGCCAAGGATCTAAAGATGAATAGATTTCTTTCAATTTTTTATCAAGTTCCTCTTGGGTTTTTGAAATTTTATTTGTATCGACTTCTGTAAGCCCCTCTTGGTTATAAGGATCTTTAAGCTTCTCCAGCTCTGTTTCTAAATTCTTTATATCGCTTTCAAAATTTAAATAATTTTTCATTTCACTATAGTAATGCTTATGCCTGAAAAAAGGCAATAAAATGTTTGAGAATTAATAATCAATTGACATCATTTGATTAAATAGTAAATTTATAACTAATCGGGAGAGACTAAATATTTAGCACCGAAGGAGCAACCACCCCGGAAACTCTCAGGTAGATAGGACCGATAAAAGCATAACACTCTGGAAAGAGAATAATTTTCCGCCGAAGGAGTAAAACTCTCAGGTAAAGATACAGATGGGGTAATATTTAAGTGATATGCAGGAAAAATATATAAATATAAATAACCTTAAAGTTTCAGAAGTACTTCTAAATTTTGTTAATAATGAATTATTGAAAGATACAGACGTCTCGCCCGACACATTTTGGAAAAATTTCGATCAAGCAGTGCATGAGCTAGCACCAAAAAATAAAGAACTTTTAAAAATTAGAGACCAATTACAAAATCAAATAGACAATTGGCATAATAAAAACAAAGCAAATGAAATTTCGTATGAAGAATACAAGAAGTTTCTTTTAAAAATTGGTTATCTAAAAGAAGAGGGAAAAGATTTTAAAATAGAAACAGATAATATAGATGAAGAAATAGCAAGAATAGCAGGCCCTCAACTAGTTGTTCCAATTATGAATGCCAGATATGCTCTTAATGCTGCAAATGCTAGGTGGATGAGTTTGTATGACAGTTTATATGGAACTGACGCTATTGAGGACTCAGAAGATAGTACCTCCCAAAGATATGATCCTGAAAGAGGAGAAACTGTAATTAAGTATGGAAGAGTATTTCTTGATAAACACTTTCCTCTTATTAATTTAAGCTGGAAAGATATCACGGGGGTTGCTATTCAAAATGGAGAGCTCAAATTATTAAAAGGAGCAGATATATATTTTTTAAAAGAAAAAAATAAATTTATTGGACATAGAGGTGATGCTGATAATCCATCTGCTGTTATTTTGAAAAATAATAATTTACATATAGAAATATTAAAAAATCCAAGAGCTTTTAGTGCTCAACAAGATCATGCTGGTATAAGTGACATTATATTAGAGTCAGCTGTTTCAACAATATGTGATAATGAAGATAGTGTTGCAGCTGTAGATGCTGAAGATAAAGTACTTTGTTATCGAAACTGGCTTGGCTTAATGAAAGGAGATTTAATAAGTCAGTTTGAAAAAGATGGAAAAATCTTTGAAAGAAAATTAAATCCAAATAGAAGTTACATATCTAAAGATGGAAAAGGATTAAAACTACATGGAAGAAGCTTACTTTTAATTAGAAATGTAGGACACCTAATGACAAATCCATCGATAATTTTAAAAGATGGAAGTGAAATTCCTGAAGGATTAATGGATGCTTTTATTACAACGGCTGCAGCCTTACACGACTTGAAGAGAAAAGGTAATTCTAGGACAGGATCAATTTATATAGTAAAACCAAAAATGCATGGCCCTGACGAAACTGAATTCACAGATTTGATTTTTACTAAAGTTGAGAAATCTTTAAATCTGGAGAAATATACTTGTAAAATTGGCATAATGGATGAAGAAAGAAGAACATCAGCTAACCTTAAAGAGTGCATCAGAACTTTGAAAAATAGAGTATTTTTTATAAACACCGGATTTTTAGATAGGACAGGAGATGAAATACATACCTCAATGGAAGCAGGTCCAATGATAAAAAAAGGTGAAATGAAATCTTCTAAATGGATTGATGCATATGAAAATAATAATGTAGACGTTGGTCTAAGATGTGGTTTTTCAGGAAAAGCCCAAATCGGAAAAGGGATGTGGGCAATGCCAGATAAAATGAATGATATGTTGAAGCAAAAAACTAATCATTTAAAAGCTGGCGCTAATTGCGCCTGGGTACCATCTCCAACAGCAGCTGCGTTACACGCTTTGCATTACCATGAAATAGATATTTTTAAAAAACAAAAAGAAATTGAAATCAGGGAACCGGCAAAACTAGAAAATATATTAACTATACCAATCGCAGATAGACCAAATTGGTCAATCGATGAAATCAATGAAGAAATTTCTAACTCAGCACAAACATTATTGGGCTATGTGGTAAGGTGGATAGATCAAGGGGTTGGATGCTCAAAAGTCCCTGACATTAATAACATTGGATTAATGGAAGATAGAGCAACTTTAAGAATTTCATCTCAGCATATTGCAAATTGGTTATATCATGGGATAACAACAAAAATACAAGTAATTGAAATCATGAAACAAATGGCAAAAATAGTTGATGATCAAAACAAAGGGGACAAAAATTATAAAAAAATGAGTGATGATTTTGATAAATCAATTTCATTTCAAGCAGCATGCGATTTAATTTTCAAAGGTAAAGAGCAGCCATCAGGTTATACTGAGCCTTTACTTCACTTAAATCGCTTAAAAAAAAAGCTTACTCTGAATTAGAATTTAAATTAGACCTGTTTTTAAAAGCTGAAAATAAAGTTCCATCATCTAAATTTTCAATTTCTCCACCAACAGGTAAACCTTGAGCTAACTTTGTTATTTTTACATTAGTTTTTTTTAAACTATCTTGGATATAATATGCTGTTGTTTGACCTTCAACTGTAGCACTAGTTGCCAAAATAACTTCTTCAATTTTATCTCTAACCACTCTTTCAGTTAAAGAATTTATCAAAAGATCCTCTTTTTTACTACCAACAGACGCCAAGGTTCCACCAAGAATATGATAATAACCTTTAAAAATACTAGAACTCTCAATTGACCATTGATCAGCAATATCTTCAACAACACAAATTTTATTAAATTTTTCTTTTACATTTTCACAATTATTACATCCATGATTAGTTGATTTAAGTGAACCACATGAAATACAACGAGTAACATTTTTATAAACTTGAGCTAAAGTATTTGCCATAGGCTTAATTATTTCATCTCTATTGTTAATAAGCTTTAATACTATTCTTTTTGCTGATTTTGGACCAAGACCTGGTAATTTTGAAATCAGTTTAACTAAATCTTCTATTTCACTAATATTTTGCATTAACTATAAAGGCCACTTAAAACCTGGAATGCCTAAACCACCAGTTGCTTTTGAAATTTCTTCTGTTGTTTTTGATTTTAATTGGCCTTTTGCGTTATTGTGAGCAGCAACTATCAAATCCTCGATTATAGATTTTTCTTCTTTTAATATTTCATCAGAAATTTCAATTTTTTGCATCTCTCCTTCTCCATCTAATATGACTTTTACAGAATTTGATCCAGAAACACCTTCAACTCTAATGTTTTTAATTTTTTCTTGGCTTTCTCTCATTTTAGTCTCTAATTCTTTGGCTTTATCCAATATCTTCGAAAAATCTGTCATTAATCTTCATCCTTTTTTAAATATTTAACATTGACTAATTCTGCATCTGGAAAATATCCTAATACAGTTTTATACAAATCTGTTTTTTTTAAATTTTCAATTAATTCTTTTTGATTATTTTTTTGTTTATCTTTGATGGATATTTCACCCTGATTTTTACTAAAACTTATAATCCATCTTTGATTTGTCCATTCTAATAACTTTGTTGATAAATTTTTTACAAAATCCTTATCTAAATTTTCATTAAAAGAAATCTCAATTCTGCCAATTTCAAATTTTACCAAATTTACATTTTTTTCAAGTTCATATTTGAGACTCATCTCCTTTTTTTCAAGGCAAAATTCTATTAGCTCATTTAATGATTTTATAACAATATCACCAGAAGATTCTGATTTAAATTGTGGTTTTGTTTTAATTTTTTCTTGCTGTGAAACATTTTTGATTTGATTAATTGGTTCTTTATTAATAATTTTAGATTGTTTATAATCCTCATTAGTATTTTTTCTATCTCTTATCACGTTATTTTTAATTGTAGTTTCTTTCTCATCCCTAAAACCTTCTAGATGTATTAATCTTAATAAAAACATTTCAATCGATAAATTTTGATTTGAAACAATGTCTAATTCACCAAGTGTTTGTATTGTAAATTGCCAAAATAAAATTAATACATTACTGTCAATTTTGTCTGAGATCTCCTTAATCTGATTAAATTCTTCATCATTCAATGAAAAATTAGTACTTTCAAGTGTGAGAGAATTAATATTTTTGAAATAGTATAAAATTTCCAAAAAATCATTGATAAATATTTTTGGCTCAACTCCTTGATCATAAATATCTCTATAACGTTCTATAACTTTATTTTCATCTCCTTTTAAAATTAAATTGAACAAGTCTATTAATTGAGATCTATCAAAATAACCAAATATTTTTTGAGCAGATCCTAAGTCTAATTCTTTTTCTTTATCCAAACTTAAAAGTGCTCTATCAAGTAAAGAAAGTGCATCTCTGACGGATCCTTCTGAAATTTTTACGATAAGTTTTAATGCTTCATCAGTTACTTTGCCATTTTCCTTATTTTTTATATTTTTAATAAATTCAAATAATTCAGAAGATTTAATTCTGGATAGATCAAACCTTTGACATCTTGATACCACTGTTATTGGTATTTTTTTTATTTCAGTTGTGGCAAATATAAATTTTAAATACTCAGGTGGTTCCTCTAAAGTTTTTAACAGTGCATTAAATGCCTGTTTGCTCAGCATATGCACTTCATCAATAATAAAAATTTTATATTTAGATGAAGTTGGACCATATCTTGAAAATTCAATTAAATCTCTAACATCGTCTACACCTGTTTTGCTCGCGGCGTCCATTTCAAGAACATCTATATGTCTAGAACTTGTTATGGCTTCACAATTTTCACATAATTTTTCTTTACACAAATTTTCAATGCCATTTAAACAGTTGAGTGATTTTGCAACAATTCTAGCCGTTGTTGTTTTTCCTATTCCTCTTATCCCAGTAAAAAGATAGGCATTTGGTAGTTTATTTGCCTTTATAGAATTTAAAATTGTCTCTGCTACAATTTCTTGGCCAATTAGGTCATCAAAACTCTGAGGCCTATATTTAAGTGCTAAAACTTTTGTATTTTTATTCATTTATTTATAGGAGACTAGAACCTGAAAAACTGTCTCTACGACTGCTTCTGTTAAGATCTGGTCGGGTTCAAGCAGCATCCACCTCTAGCCTCCAAAACTATTATAGCAGTATTGTTTTCTAATCTA
>MDTG01449468.1_pt1 | contig 11389 bp, 15 predicted proteins | sample 811421 | NCBI WGS metagenome assembly MDTG01 (sample SAMN05326645, study PRJNA326480) | marine metagenome | isolation source: seawater | place: Pacific Ocean: South East | collected 2011
ATGAAGAGACTCTGTTCTTAAATCACCAAGATATGTACAAATAATTTTGTTTACACTTCATACATCTTGCAGGTTGATTTGGTTGGGTGCAGGTCGCATTCCTTTCCCCAAAACTCTTCACTTGTTTCAGGAGGAATGATGTAATTGAAATCATGCATCACTTGGATATCACTCAATGCATTTTTGATGACAGAGAACGGAGTTTTTAGTTTCATAACCCTCCTATTCGGATAATATTGTTATACTTGATCCTTTTTATTTTAAATACCTCGGTTATTACTCAAGTGTTAGTGCCTAGTTATCAGATTGGTCGTAAAAAAGATTTACTATAGTTAACTCCTTTCGTCATGGCATATATTAGGGAGATCGGAATAAATTAAAAATGACTGTAAGAAGCAGGCTAATGGCAATGCAGCTGACTACTGGGAAGTAAAAAGTTGAGTTCTCACCTCGAAGAATAATATCTCCTGGTAATCGACCCAATCCTATTTGTTTAAAATAGGGATATAGAACACCAATTAAAGTGATTATGAGTCCAAGTGTAATTAGTATCCTTTGCATTATTAGTTATTACTTAACCCAACTTTACTAATACTTGCTTGATATTACCCTTTCAATTATTACTTTTTCAATTAAACCATTCGCAGGTTCTCTGTCTACACATCTATTCCTGGCTAAGGCTATAGGAAGGTTTAAATGCCTCCAGCAAAGATCATGAGCTATAACAGTAATTTATGCTGATTTGATTTTAGGTCACATTGATTAGAAAAGAATTATCAGAACTTTTATCTTAAGACTCGGTTCTGATAGTAAAGGGGAAGGCATTCAAAGTCATATTGGATGGAATGTCTCCCCACATCTTCAGGAGGATTCATTATGTCTTGTGGAAATCCATTTAATCATCTATTGAAAAATGTCAAAGGATCATTCCTCAATCCTAAGTTGTTTTCTACTTCCAAACCCAAATATGATGATGATGTTATTGAGTGCATGCAATTTGGTATTTGCCCCTCTAGTCCTCGTCGACTAGAAGATATTCCGTATTTTCATTTTTAACTAGTTCATACTTAAATTTCAGGGATCTTGAGAAAAAAGAGAATCTTTCAATCAATTAAACATAAGAGAATGTTTTAATTATGTTGCCCCTTGGGATCTACAGCCAATGAATCCCCAAGGAGATTATTTTCCTGAGTCAAAAAAAGAATTATTCCCTAATGACCTAATCTAATTATATTTCTAACTTGATTTTGTACTAGTTAATATTTAATAGAAAGAGTGTTGTTAAAGCCTTTTTAGGAATCTATCGGTATACCCAAATAATCAGTAGTAGCAACCGAACTTGGTCGTGGGGACCGTATCTGATTCTTCGGTTTTCAACATTTAAAATTTTAATTCGTCGAGTCAAAGTAGATATGTCCCTCGAATGAATGTAATGTATTCATCTTTATTTGATGCCGTATTCGCTGATTCCTTCTTCTCTCCTATGAGAACAGTTTATGTTGTTTCTGATAGTCAGTTGGAAGAACTTAAGCGTAATCAAAGAGAAGAAGAACTCGAAAATATCGAGGCTTCTCGCAAGAGATTAGAAGAGAGTTATCAATCTCGTATCAAAGTTCTTGATGAGCGAGAACATGAACTACAAGAAGAGCTCAAAGCTCTTTCTCCAGCTAAAAAAGATAAAGTCACTGCTTAATTTTTACGGTCAGTGGATGAGAGACTATCTCCAGGGGGCAATTAGCCCCCTTTCTTTCTTGTACATTATTTAAAAAAAAATAAAAAAATGAAATAGAAAAATAAAGAAGTAAGATGCTGTATAAATATTTCATCTATAAAATTACTATCCTTGAAAAGGACATTGAACTTTAGCTGAATAATCCCCATCACACAGCGATGCCAAGATGATAATCAGCGAAATAAATCCAGTCAAGCAATCAGAGCTAAACCAAAAGCTACAATGAATTAGACGCAATATTGGGTAGTCGAGTGAATACTTAATTGTACCGATACGACAACTGATTTCTATTAAGCCTCGACTTTATAGCCGATCAAGTTTCAAAGCAGTAGATTCCAACTCGAGAAAAATGAGGTTGATTTGATGTTACCCATTTCATCTCATCTGGAGTAAGCACTCCAGTAGAAATGACTCTTGAAGAAGTAATCCAAGATTCATAGAATTAATTCGATAGAAGCAAGGGTCAAGTCTCAAGTTGGTTTGCCGGTGCTTGAACTTTATGAAAACCTTTGTAAGGACTCAGAAGCTTTCAAGGTCTCGCAACACCAAATAAAGATTCATTTAAAGAACTTTACTCTTAAGCACCATATATAGAGGGGGGTTGATTCTTCGAAGGAATGGAGTTAGAAATAGTATCCCCATCATCCAGGCCATAGGACACCATACCTAGGGCCTTTTTATTGCTTTGAATTTTGAAGAATAAAAGTCATTCGTATAAAAAAGAATACAAAACCACTAAATTAACTTGGTTTAACGGACTTAGAAAAAAGCTCTTAAGATATAAAATTTACTTTTCAGTTCAAAATGAAAAAGTTTATTTCATTGGTTTTTGCTCTTTCAGTTATTGGAAGTCCATCTCTTGCCTGGGGTTTGGGAGGAGAGGGTGATTGCTCCTATTCTAAAGACAAAACGAACCAAGAAACTAAAACTGAACAATTAGAGGAAACTGATGCTTAAATTGAAAGACAATGTAAAGCAACCAGAATTTTTAAGGGAATATTTTGCTGGCATGAAAAAAGGTCATTTCTATGAAGAACCAGTCCAAGGGGAGTACCCTGATTGGTAGCTGTAATGAATTTGAGTATTATTGCCGAGAGTTATAAATGAGAGTTTGGCACTTTAATAGAGGGAAATCGGCCTATTCAGGTAATGACCAGAAAAGAGTTCATCGATAAGTTCTTTGATCTTTGTAAGGACGCTCAAGAAGAAATCCCACCAAAGGTGATTGCAGAAATTCTCAGAGATTATGCAGACAGGTTGGATTAAATGAAAAACCTTTTTGCTTTTGTTCTTGGTCTTCTTTTTTTTCTCTACCCTCTCGCAGTTCAAGCAAAAGATGAAGAACCTGTATCTGAACCAACTTCGGAAGACGCACTTAATTACTTACTGAGTGAGGACATGTATCAAGGGACTCTTTCTTGGCAAGGCAACAAAGCTTCTACCAAATTTAATTACGACAAGATAGAGAAAAGATAGTAAAGCATTACCTTTCCCATACCGAACTTCAGTCTTAAAGAAAATCTTTTTAGATTTTGAACATATTGGATGCAGAATCAGAATCTTGCTCCAGTCATAGAAGGGGATAGTCGGTGAAATCCTGTTCCTTTGCTCACTAATCAAAAAAGGTAGATCTTCACTTTTTGAGAATTCGAGGAGATGTAATTTACAAAATCTTTATTCAATTACCCATCACGGGGCTTTGATTTTGCCTATGTTTTAACTGTAGACTTTTGCGCAAATAGGTCCAGCTTCTTCGTCTGTAAATACTGGAGTAGTTTCCCAATCTAGATATTCAGCCCATTCAGCTGCATGTTCATAAAGTGCTTTTGGATCTTCTGCTTTAACAAGTATCCAGCCTTCAACAGATCCTGGAGCGTGATAACGACCAAGCATTTCTGCTCCCACATATGGAGCTCCATTTGCTAAAAATTTCTCTGCTCCTTTTTGGTGATAACCAGGTTTGAATTTCCAGTGCTGAATGTAGAGCATTAATTGTTTGATAGACCTGATTTTTATAAACGAATTTTCTCTTAGTTGCTCGTATAGATGATCACTTTTTGACATCTTCTTTGCTTTTTATTTCATTCAATTCTGCATTAATAAGAGAATTTGCCTTAATCTTTTGAACTTTGATCCAAGTATTTATGAATATTGTTTAGACCTTTCTAGTCTTTTGATTGGATGAATTCCTATTTGAAGGATGAAACCTAAGCTGATTTCTAAAATCCTCATCACCCCAATAGTAATCATCGTAAAATGAAAAAGCTGACATAGCCACACCAGCTGTAAGGAGTGCACCCACGATTAAAACAATATAGAGAAAGGAATAAGATGGAACCCAATTACCAGTTCCAGAGATAACCGCAAAAGGCATAGTGGGGAGAAAATTAGATTTACTTTTAACTAGATTCGCTAAGGACAAAGATTTTTACCACCTGAAAGAAATACCCAATTAATAAAAACTTAAAAAATATAAAATTAGTTTTCACCTTACAACCCATATTTTTAGAAGAAAATGAAGTTGCTCAATTTAAAAAATTATTGTTTTTCAGAATGGTGGGCAAAAAATGCAAGGAATGAAGAAATGGTCGTTCAACCCAAATTTAAGGGATGTGCCTTGGGTCTGCGATACCAGTCGGGAAACCTTGTTGCAGCCTTTACCAGAAGTGGAAAAGATGTTATCGAGGCAGCTAGAACTATTTGCAATATCCCTCTTGAGTTGCCAGAACTTGGTGAGTCTGTTAGTGAAAGTCCAGTTGAGATTCGTGGCGAATTGTATGGACCAAATCTTTCTAGGACTAAATCTCAAACCCTAGCAGCTGAGCACTTAAGAAAGAAAGTTCCAACTGGTCATGGACTTAGCTTTGTAAGTTATGAAATTATTGGATCAACTAATGATGAAATTGCAGATATTAAACGACTAGAAAGTTGGTTTTTTGAAATTCCGCCAACAATTAGAACAGCCGATCCAAAGCAAGTTAAAATATGGCATCGTGAATGGCTTGCTGGAGAACTTTTCGAAAATCTTCCAACTGATGGGATTGTCGTGAAAATAAATTCTAGAAATACTAAAATGAAACTTGGAGGAAATTCAATATGTCCGAATTGGGCGCTAGCTATGAAGGATTGAACGAGCCAGAATTTTTAAAGGTTAAAGCTGGTGATGCTGTTCTTTATGAAAATGATCAGATAGGAAAAGTTCTCACATTTATTGGAGGTTCAAGAGATCCAGATGCACCGACACTCTTTCAGATTGCCAACTTAGTTTCTGGTGAAATTCGCTGGATACACGGCGAGGAGGTAACAGAGATCTTGAGCACCCGAACTGGTTAGCCCTACCCTAACCGTACATCAGTGTTGGAAATTTGTTTTTTAAAATCCATATGTTGATGACGTGATACGGAAGCATCATCAATCAGAGCCAAGGGGCAGTCGTCGAAATCCTGTCCCTTATCTCTTTATCTTAGAAAAAGCATCACTGATTTTATCTATTATTCGAAGGATCAGATTTTTAATCGGATTGTTCAGTAAACTTCCTCACACAATCTTTAGTTTACCCTCCATAATGTGAGGGTTTTCTTTTACCAAATCTTTTAGATAGGATGCTTGGAATACTTCGTTTAATTGAAAACATTCAAATTTTAGCTGATGCTTGGGCTGGAAACATTCAAAATGAGATGGATTCTAGATATGTCGAAAAGTCATCTCTTACAAACCTTTTTACTGAACACAAGTTTTGGGGATGGGCTGGACTTCTTACAATTTTCGTAGCGGTTTGTGCAATATTCTATTTTCAATTTCAGGCTTGGGAACAAGAAGATCATGAACAACAATACAAATAATTTAGTTAAAACTTCGTAAAGGAGGGAGGCTTTCACTAAAGCTCAGTTTGACTTCGATTAGGGAAATTTAACCGAGATCAAGTGGATAAAGGCAATTGGTAGACGTATCAGATTTAAATATGTTGAATATTCGTCTGGGGGGTGTTAACCGTGATTAATTGTAGTGCAAACCTCAAAAAATAATATTTAGATCTTTTTAAACATACAGGTCATTGAATACTAATTATGACAACAATTCCTTTATATGATTTCCCATCAATTTTTACAATCTTAGTAATTGCTTTTTGGGAATAGCTTTATCACTTTACACACTCTATATAGTTAACAAGGTTAATCATAACTCACATTTCAGAGCAGAAGCATGACTTATTTTACAGAATTACTTGTGGCAAGGTTCTTGAAGAAGATTTTTTTCATTATGATAAATACTCAAATTTTCTTGTGGACACAGATTGGATTTGAGGGAATAAATGTGGCTAAAAATAGAGATTGCTATTAACTTTTTTGAAAAGTTTTTTCTAATAAATTCACTTTGGATCTAAAGTCATTACCTTCTGGGCCACACAATTTTTCATGCTCAGTTAAAGGAATCCAAGACCAATTTAGTCTTATGGCCAAAGACCAAAACATTATTAAGTGACCTATTAGAAGTACGGGCCAATCGAGCCCAATAAATTCAGAATGAAAAACAGGGTGCATTATTTAATTAAACAAGAACTGTAGAACTAATTTCGAAAACTCCAGCGAGTAAAAGAATTACTGGAAGATTCAAAAGAACTAATAGCTTAGCGGCAGTAATTTTGTTTAATGCAAGCATAGCTAGAAATTGCTTCTATTTATTTTAAAAGTTAAAACAGCTTAACTACAATATTTCTATTCCTATAGGACGGTTTAGGTAGGGACAACCAGTTCGGGTGCTGTTTAGTAAAAGCACTAAAAGATTATGGTTTAGTTCGAGTTGCTTGGTTTTCGGAGGGATGACATCAGCCGTCATTTTGTTAAATTAAAAAAAATTCTGTGTACTGACCTTATAGCTTTTTGATCTTTGTCTTTTGGAGATCAACCATCTCCTTAGTCTAAGAAATCTACTCATCCTTAGAGGATCTTTGTGTGATGTTCATTTGTTTGAAAATTCTTTAATGCTGATTAAGAACCAACGAGTCCTCTGACTTCGATTCTTTTATTTTATGCCCTTTTAAGTTTCACTCAATAAAACTGGAATATTTCTAATGAGTCTTTTACTAATTATTTTTTGTTGGTTCATTGTTACCCCAAGACTATTCATTCTCAGTCAGGCAATGGTTACAAGGCCTCTCTATTCATGAGTAATCTAATAAGGAGAGAAATGGGGAAATGTTTATAAAAGATTAAAAAATTATTTGCTCAAAAAAGGGAAATAAATAAACGACTACTTATCAGAGATCAGAACTGTTGAGTTAAATACTTTGTTTGATAATAAGTTGCTTCATTTGGGGAGGGATTATTTAACGTAAACCTTTCATATTTATAGATAATGAACATCCCCCTACATAAATGATTCTTCTTTAATGAGGTAAATATAAATCACGATTACTTGCAATCTCTTCCTCTTCGTTAAAAAAATCTCTTAAAATAACTTCTTCTTTTTCAGTAACGTATTCACCGCAAGATTTTCTAATTCGATCTAAAGTAAATTCCCAAAGATCTTCTATAAATTTTTCATCATCAGGAAAGGCTACAAATTTTAGATAAGTATTGTTTAAAGCAAACTCACTCGAAGCCTCTGAAGAGAATCCTTCTTTCTTTGCTTCGCAAAATTTACTCGCAAACCTTCTACCCACAGCATCTTGGGCTGATGTTAGATCTAATTCAATAGCTTGAGAGACTGGTGTATTGATAAGCAAGAATAAAGAAATTACAACAACGAAGATTTTGAAGTGTTTTTTCATATTGAAATTGTAAGAAAAAATTATCGATGTTGGAATGGACGACCCAATTACTTTGAGCCAAAAACAAGAGGTTTAAGAAATCAGTCCATGAGCCTGAAGTTCATCCGTAAATCCAAAAGATAGTGGATTAGTAAGGAGGTCAGGGAAAAGAACGCCATCCAAGTGATCTTTTTCATGCTGAACAACTCGTGCATGGAAATCTTGCAACTCTTCTGTATGGAAATCCCCTGCTATGTCTTGCCATTTTAGGTGAATACGTTTCCATCTCTCTACCTCACCGCGCAAGCCAGGCACACTGAGGCAACCTTCCCAACCAGAGATCAATTCATCTCCAATTGATTTTATTACAGGATTGATCAGAACACTTTCAGGAAAAGGATGTGCATCGGGGTATCGAGGGTTATCACCCATCCCGACAACGAAAACTCTCCAAGGTTCATCGATTTGCGGTGCCGCTAACCCTGCTCCAGAAAAAGCCAGTTTGGTGTCAAGCAGGTCGTCTATCAGCTTCTGTAGGCGCTGACTGCCGAACCATTCATCAGGTACTTCCTCCGCGCATCTACGTAATGCCGGATGACCAATCCTAAGAATATTCCGAATCCCCATCTTTCTCATGATTTCTGTGTATGTGTATTTTATTCTTAAGTAATGGATGATTATCTTTTAGCGATTTTTTTTTCAGTTTTCGTTTTAGTTCCATTGGCCGTTTGGAAAATAAAGCTCATTTATAGAAGACTGCAGAAAATGTTCAGAAGAGTAAAGGAAGAGCAACTATCTCCAAAGCAAAAAGAATTGATCTCATTTGTAGAAAATGCTCCAAATCAATCAATAAATAATTAACAGAATTTAAATCCTTATATTTCTATCAGTTAAATCTGATGTCTATTTTCTTTATAAAAGAATTAGATAGGAAAAATTCTTACTTTTTTTGATTGTTATAGAAATCAGTCGAAACGACATTATTTAAAATAGAAAATGTAGATAATGGTTGAATTGTGAGAAAGTAAGTCAGATCTTAAGCTCTTGAACTTGATAGCCCTTGTTTTAAGAATATAATACGTATATGAAACTTTTTATTTTGCTAATAACTTCCTCTTTTTTCTTTCTGGTTTGTCCCGTTTTCAGTCATGGTGGAAGTAGTGATTGTTCGGAAGAATGCGAAAGCTACTATTGTCCCGAAGAAGACTTAAATAAAAAAAAGAGCAATGATTAATTGACCGATTTCTTATTACGCACGCACTTTACTTAAATCATCCAAACAGGTTTTCCCCTAATCAAAACGAAAATAAGTAATTTAACAATACTTTTTGTATTAAATACAGTCGAAGGCTTGAATGTTCAACCTCGGTTTTTTGAAATTATCCTCACTAAATCATTGGTATGGCTAGTATTAAAGGTGTATTTTATCTTGGAAAGTAATTGCCAAGTTTATATGGTCGAGCATTATTAATTTGTTGATTAACTCATGAATATATTCTTATTAACTATTTAGGGGTTGATTCTCTCTTCGATCCAACCACTACTTTTAATCCAATGCTTTCGTATGTGGATTGGTTTTTGCAAGAGTAATTGATCTACTTCAAATATTTCTATCTTCAGTAAAACAAAATTTTCAGGTTTTGAGGTTTCATCCTTAATTTCAAGTGGATAAGAAGAATTCACATTATATTTTGCTCCTGGTAATGGCCATGCCCATAAAGATCTTGAGGGAGGAGAAAGTTTTTGCCAAAAATCAACCGCTTCTTCTTCCATATCTATTTTTGCAATCCCTCGAAATCTGAATTGGCACCTAGCTTTTTGGAATAACCAACATATTTCCACATTATTATTTTTCTTTAATTCTTTAAATTTCTCACTCCTCTGATCCGTAAGAATTTCCATTTCATAATTCTTACTCCACCCCCTAAAAACAACTGTTCTAACTCTTGGTGAATTATCTAACCCTATTGTTGATAATTGAATCCATCTAGAGTCAATACTTTTTAATTCTTTTTTCTGTATTGCAATTAGGGGCTGAATCCAAATGGGTATATTATTTTTCATTATCAAAAGCAAAAATCAGAAGATTGGTGGGTAGTCTCTAACACAATGAATCATATACATCTCACATAGCTTGTTGGTGTTTGAAAGGGCCACTGGATTTAGTCCTTTTCTATAAAATCAAATGTATATTGCTGAGAAATACATTTGGTACATAGTGAGGAAGTAAAAGAAATATTTAGTATTAGAAGTGGAAAGACTTGCCTCGATGGAAAATAAAAGGTGTTAGTTTATTAATCGTTTTTAATTCGCAATTATGACTCTACTTGGAAGAACTTCAATGATGGCTTTCATCTTTATGACAGCTAGCTACTTTGTTACTGGTCAAATTATTCCAGGTATTGCATGACCCCAAAGAAACAACATTCCAAACTTCGAAAACTTCAAGCTAAAGCCGAGGCATGATTTTCAAGAAAAGAGGCTCAAAAAATCATAAAAAAGTCTGATAAGGCCAAAAACAGACTTAAACTTTATTTGAAATTTGACTACTTCTTGGATAATTAGTACATATTAGAGAGTAAAGTAACAGAAGTAATATCTATATATTGGGAGTTTTTTTAAAAGATCATTCCTTATAAAAAAGTTTTTGAAAAATTTAATTATTGATCTTTTTCTTAACCTGAGAAAGCATTTGCTTTTAGAGCTTAACCTTTGAATTGATTTTTCAATTTTGACCTTTTTTTTATTATATTTTCTGGTACCGCTGTATTTATAACCATCAGTTTTGGAAAAACTTAACCAGCATTTTTTGCAGGTAAAAATCCATTTTGATATTTGAGAATTTGTCACTCGGTAATGAACCGTATTCTTTTTTTTGCAAATATCGCAAATCATTTATAGGTTAATATTTTTTTTGTTTTTAATCCTGAAAAGATCACAGTTGTCCTTTTGAGGAATGGTGAATGGAGTAAATAGTTTCATAGACCTCCTTTTTAAATCCTTGGTCTAGTTCTTTTTCCCTTTGGGTGGAGGGGGATAGCACTCCATGAATTTCAGTAATAAAGGCACCATCAAACACATAGACCAACGTCTCACATTTGATACGTATAAAAGTTTAAAAAATCAATTTCAAAAATCTATTTCTTGGTCATAAATAAAAAAGAAGTTACTTTTTTATGGATTCACAACTAAAGAAAAGTATTTTATTTGATGTGCTTGATGGTATCCCTTCTTCAGTTAATGAAAGTAAGGAGGTCATCAACTATAGAAAAGCCATTGAACTAAATAATTTAGCTTTGGAAGAAGAAGCTATGAATCTTGGAATAAGTAGAGATGTCATTGAGTTCACAGAAGATTTCAGATAGATGTCTATGTATGAATTACTCACTAAAGAATGAATAAAAAGAGCAGAAAGGCTTTTCCTCTTACAACTTCCTGTCAGTACATTGCGAATGCTTATATATTGAAGGCCTTAGGGTTTTGAAGAAAGACAGACGCAGGCTCTGGAAAATGTTGCAACATGTATTCTTAATTCAGAAATGAATTGTTGATAGTCGATTATCTTGGGTGAAGCAAGACCCCTTTTTATGGGCTGAATACACTTCTAATAAGATAAAACAAATAAAAAAAGAGATTGATAAATCATATTGGTACTAAGACAGAAAGCCTCAATGAGTGGTATTGGAATCTTTAAGACATTGGCCACTTCCTGGAAGTAGTTGGACTTCCCTCGAAAATATCCTCAATCTTCCTCTGGCTCTATCCCACCTTAGTAACTTTTATCTGCAATTATACTTAAACTTATTGATATAAGAATTACTGTTCTATCAGTAGCAAAAATATATTTTAATTAGCACTTCTTTAAGTAAAAAAATACTCAGTATACTCTTGTCGACTTTGCTATATTA
>MDTG01329766.1_pt1 | contig 11388 bp, 5 predicted proteins | sample 811421 | NCBI WGS metagenome assembly MDTG01 (sample SAMN05326645, study PRJNA326480) | marine metagenome | isolation source: seawater | place: Pacific Ocean: South East | collected 2011
AAAAACGGTAAATGAGTATGAAGTAACCATTCAAAATGAGAAAGGAAAGATTGAAGGTTTTGAAAAAAAAAAAGAAGATGCAAAAGCAAAAATTGATTCTATCAAACAAGAGATTTTAGCTCTAGAAAGAAAAACAACAAACAATAACCAGAGCAAATTGCAAAAAAAAATTCAAACGCTGGAAGCTCGAATAGAAAGTTACGAGAACAAGTTGTCAGCATTAGAGACTAGAAAAGTAAACGAGGAATTGAAAGCGTTAAGAGAGCAACGCAAAGGTTTAGATGGTCCAAACAAGGCCATTCTAGACCAAAGGCTGCTCCTGCTGAAACTAAAGAGTGAAGGCATAGGGATCGAAAAGCAAAAGACGCCAAAGGAAAAGCACGTTGAACGGCGCAGGGCTTGGATTTTAGAGCGTTTGAAATGGTGGTTGTGGACAAAAGATAAGGTTCAATTAAAAAGCAATCCTACCGAAAAGCAACGAAAAGAGGCAAACTTGTTGTATTCTTCCTTTGTTGTAGCCAAAAACCAAAACCCTTTTCGTAACCTTCAGAGTTTAAAAATATCTTTTCATAAAGCCCCCTACAAAACAGGCTTACTGCATTGGAGTTGCAACGAGGGAGATTACTCGGTAACACAAAAAGTATTGGACGGTATGATTGAATACCTTAAGCATGGAAAGGCAATACGAACACAGGGACCGGTGCAAACCCATTACGGAGAAGTTGCGTACGTGGACTTTTTTGAAAAACTAAACAAGGGGATAGAGATTATGGAACCTAGAGAAGAAGACGATGAAATGAAGAGAGTTAGGGACGCACAAGGAAAAGATGCTACGGAACGAGCTAATGGCTCTCAGGATTCAGAGGAGGAAGATTCGGACGATGAGGATTCGGACGATGAAGATGCGGACGATGACGACGGGGACAATGCAGTGTCGCTTCCAGATCGCACAAACAACACTGTCAACAGCGTTGATACACAAACAGAAGCAACTACCTGTAGACAGATTGAGGAATTACAGGAAGAGGTTGTTGCATTGAACCTCCAGAGCAAAGCAAGTTTGGAAAAGGCAGCTGAGGAAAGAGAGGAATTTCAGAGTAGAATAAAAGAGTTGGAAAACAAGCTAAAAGAAAAAGAGGATGATCCAAAGCTCAAGCAACAAGTAGAAACATTACAGCAGCAGCTTAAGCAAAGAGAAAAGGATTGGCAAACAGAACAAGGGAACACACAGAGACGTATGGATCAGTATCGAATGGATTTACAAAATCTTAAAAATGAACTGGACGCTCAGAAAGCAGTAGCGAAGTTTCAAAGTGCAAACGCAAAAATATTACAAAGCGAAGTGAAAGAAGCAAACGATAAAGTAGATAGAGCCGGGAAAGACGCCGAGAAGAAACAGCGAGAATTACAACAGGCAAAACAAAAGACTAAAACAATTGAAAAAAAGATAAAAGAATTAGAAAAACAATTAAAAAATGTTACATTGCAGCAAACGGAAATTGAAAATATACGAAAGGAACTGGACAGTCAAAAACAAGCGACTGAAATAGCACAGAAAGAAGTTGATAAGTTACGAAACGAGGTACTTGAAAAGGCAGACAGTTTAGGACAAGCTGAAAAACAACGAGAACAATTAGCTATTCAATTACGGGAGGCAACTGTAAAAGCATCTGAGCGAAACCAAGTACAACAAACATCAACCGGGCAACAAACCGTATCACCATTAGATTCTCAGCAAACACCCCCACCGTCAGCGCCAACCAGCCAAGCGACAGCCCAGCAAACAGCCCAGCAAACAGTCCAGCAAACAGATTACAAGGTAGGCGACACAGTTTTGTATGAGGAGAAAAAGTACAAAATCACAAAAATGGAAGAAAGTAACGGACAAATGACTGTGTATATGAGGAAAGTAGGGGGCGGTGTCTTTGATGAGATGAAAACCCCGCTTTCCTATTTAAAAAGGAATGGAAAGAAAGTGGATGGACCTCAGCCTGTTACCAGAGAAGCACCCCCTATTGTTAAGTCGGAGGAGGAAGAGGAAGCACAGAAAGCACAGATAGCTGATAGGAGAGCTGCTGAACAGGAGGCAGCGGAGAAAAAAAAGAAAGCAGCAGCGGAGAAAAGAAAGAAAGCAGCAGCGGAGAAAAGAAAGAAGGCAGCCTTAAAAAAAGAGAAAGAAATAAATATTGCTATTGCAAACGAAAACGAACAGAAGCATGAGCCACCGCCGCCATCCACAATGCCATCTTCACAAGGGTACAAAATAGGCGACGAAATTAGGTACCAGAACCAGATTTGGAAAGTAAAGAGTATACAAAAATTATCCGAAGAAAACTGGTTAATTTTAGAAAGAAAAGATGGAAAAGTGCAGTTGACAGTGTCTATTTCTTCGGTACAAAAAGACAAAGAACGAGCAAAAGAAGCAGACAAAGCAAAAGAGCAAACGAATGTACAAGCAAATACTTTAAAAGTCATAAAGAAAACAAAACAATCAATAGAAAGGCAGCTAACCGAAATTACGGAGCAGATGCAAACTATTGCCATAAACCCTGATCAGCCGCGTGAGCAGCCAACAGCACGCTACGATAATGATTACGAGCAAGATTACGTCGATGATGACGATTATGATGCTTATCGTAAATATTTACAAGATGAAAAAAAGGAAAATTATCGTAAATATTTACAAGATGAAAAGAAAAAGTTAGAAAAATTTGAAAAGGAAGTTTTAGCTTTTGAATGGGTTCTGAGAGAATTAGATGATGATGAACAAAATCAAAATATGCAAAAGGAAGCACTACAAAATGTTTTTGGGGGAAGTAATGATCAAGAAATACAAAATTTTGTAGATAATTTAGAGAATAATAGTATTTTGGACGCAATGGCTGCAACAGTAGCTGGAATGGACAAGCAGGTAAAGTGCGGTCATTATAAACTAGCAGATGAAGCGTTGCCTGAAAGACTGTTCAACAGCATAAAACTTGAAGGTTCTGATACGCCACATAGACTGCACAATGAAATAGAAATAAAGTTTATGAAGAAAAAACTCCAAACTATAACAAAAGGTATGTTGAAGTGGGACGATGATAATACACTTGCTAGTGCTAAACAGAAAGCAGAAGAAAATTACAAAATATTAAAAAATACATTTACTGTGAAAAGGAAGCCTTGGATTAAAATGACAGTAGAAGAAAGAACTCTTTTGTGCATTTGGTTGGATGAGTGGAAGGATAAAGAAGCTCTTGCTGTTGACGCTATACACAATCGTGTCAAAGACGGGGTGTGGTTTTTGGCTTACGAAAACGGCAGTCTGAAAGGTGCCGTGCAAATTGAAGTAGCAAAAATTGATACTGTTGAGGATCATGTAAAAGACAATTGGGAAAGCGAAAATATTTATAGGAAGGAAAATGGAGACGCTGAACTGACGAAAGAAGAGAAAGAAGACGATAGATGGAAGAAGGATGTGGAGGAAGAAATACAGAACGGAAATAAATTTCTAGGGAAGCAAGCATGGATGTACAATTTGATTCAATCAAAAGAAGAAGGCCAAGGTAATCGAGGAATTGGTACCTTTTTGGTCAATCAGCTGTTTGACAAAGACAATGGTGTGCCTTTTTTAATAAGTGGCGGCACCCTTTTGTTAACCGCTTCGGAAGTGGGCTTAGCATTTTATATTAAAATGATACTACGCTACGACCTGAAGATGTTTATCGTCAACCTTAAAGACTACGGTTTAAACGGTAGAAAACAAGTGCAACGATTTGGAGAGTTTAAAGATAGCGGTAAAATAAAATTTCAAAGAGGTGAAGCGATATATGAAGGAGAAACATACGAAATGGGAAATAAGGACATAAAGTCATTTAAAGGTTATCTAAAACAATTAAAAGAAAAAAAAATGGTAAAATTTGAGTACAAACAATACGAGATAAACTTAAACGTGGAAAATGATCAGGATTGGGTGGTGAACGAGGAGGACAAGGCAAAAAGGAAGTTGCAGCTTGGAGATATTTTGATTATGCGATTTGTAAACGAAAAGGACCAATCAAAATTTGACGACTACTATGCATTTATTTACAAATTGGGTGATAAAGTTATTGGAGTTCACTACGACAAGGAAAAAGTTGATTATAAATCTAAACGTGATTTTTTGGAAGACTTATACAAAATACAAAAAGATTTTACAGACTCTACAGGAGAAGACGAACTTGAAGAAGATAAGGTAGAAACAATGGACAATAGTATCATAAAATCATTCAAAGGTTATGTAAACAAATTAAGTGAGAAGAAAACAGTAAAGTTTGAGTATGAGGGAAATGAAATAAGACTTGAGCCAAATCAAAATCCAAATCAAAATCCAAATCCAAATCAAAAATCAGATTGGGTGGATTGGAAAGATGAAAGGGAGTTGAAGCTTGGAGATATTTTGATTATGCGATTTGTAAACGAAAAGGACCAATCAAAATTTGACGACTACTATGCATTTATTTACGAATTAGATAAAGGTAAAAATTTTGTTATAGGAGTGCACTACGAAAACGAAGAAACAGCTACTTACAATTCAAAAGAAGAATTTTTGGAAGACTTATACAAGATACAGAAAGATTTTACAGAGTATAGATCAGGGAGCGAGACATCAGACGGGGAATATGAAGCAAGTGAGGACGAAGAAGACAATGAGGATGAGGATGGCAATGAGGATGATCCAAAGGAAGTATATTTATCATCCAACGTATTTGGAATAGAACAAATAAATGCCTTCAAAACAAAATATGATGACATGACCCTTACTGATAAGGAAAAAGAAAAATTACTTAAGAATCTTTTAATAGAATCCAAAACGAGCACAACAAAGATAATAACAAAAAATGTAGAAGATAGAGAGGAGAACGATTTTGAGTTTTTAAAAGGCAATTTAAACAAAATTTGGCTGTACGGTACGATAAAATACAAAAACTCTTCAGAAGACATATTTAAGGCAGACACTACGTACGAGGGGATATACAAAAAAGTGGCAGAAGTATTTTCTGCATTTAGCTTAAACACAGAGTTAGACAAAGCCCTACAGGATATACTATACACTTTTTTTGCTCTTGGGTGGCAGGTAGAAAAAACACCGAAAGACGTAGATGATTTTGTTGATACCCTTCAAACTAATGAAAAAATTTTGGCAAGAAAAGCGGAAGAAGCTCGTAAGAAACAAGAAGCAGAGAAACAGGATAACGATGACTCGCTAGAATATAACCGGTTATCATTAACAAAACAATTATCAGAAGAAGGAATTATAACAGTGGGAAATACACCGGAGGATGGAGATCAAGACGAAGATCAAGACGAAGACTTTAACATTGATGATAACGACAATGAAAGCACCGATGAGGATGAAAGCACCGATGAGGATGAAAGCACCGATGAGGATGAAGAAGAGGATAACAATGAGGATGATAATGATGACGAACCAGAACAAGATGCAGAACTTATAGATGGCAAGAGAGATAGGACAACAAAAACTATTAATGCAGAAAACGTGATAAGAAAACTGTCCGAAGACCCTAAACCGAAAATTGATTTGTTGACAACAATTTTAGGGAAAGAATTTGATAGAAGACATAAAGTTATTTATCGTATAAGAGTCCTACTGCCAAAAAGTGCCTCTAGTAGGAAAATTGGAAAAAATTTTAAACCAGACGACTTGATGACCAAGACATCAGATAATTATGGGATAACTGGGAAAGTAGACGTTAAGTTAAAGACTGCTATAGAAGATCTTCTGAATAAAGATCTGTCAGACACTTTTAAATCTCTTAAAGATGAATCAAATAAAAACAGAAATGAGATAGACATAGATAAAGTAGCAACGTTGGAAAATGAAATTATAAAAAAGATAGCTGCTTTAGAGGAATGGAAGTATGTAGAAGATAAGGAATATGTAGAAGAATTGAAAACAACATTACAAGACAAATTTTACAAATTGATAATGAATGAAGGGGATCAGAGAAAAAAGCAAATGTACAAAGAGCACAGGGGTCAGTTGGACACAATTATGAAAGCACACAGAGAGGTTGCATCTGAGACTTTAGAACGGATTATTGAAAAAGAAAAAGATGGAAGCCTACCTCGGAGTGAAGAAAATGGCGGTTTAATGTATGTCAGCAATTTTTATTTCTCTGAGGCAATAGAGGTCATTAAATCAAAAATCGATTCTTGGGAAGATGTGAACCGGTTGCTGTACGTTCCATCAGAAAATGTTTTTGGAATCGTAGAACAACAAGAAGACGATGGTAATAAGGGTGTTGATGATCAAACAGGCTCTGAAGACGACAACAATGGTGATACTGACGACGACGATAGGAACGACGAAGGGGAACAAACGCTACTTAAAACGTTGAAAACTTTGTTTTCTAAATACTATTCTGATAATGGTAAAATTGAAAAAAAAGACATAAACATAGAAAGCATAAAAAGTGGAAAAAACCCATCGAAGCTGATTGAAGAGCTAAATAAGGATGGTGATATTGCAGTATTGTTTCAGCAACTGTTTAAAATTCAGCAAAGGCAAGAAGAAACGATACTTTTAGACATTACGTACCCAGATTTTTTATGGAATACAAAAAATCAACTAGGCAGTGCTTTAAACAGGTCTGGAGACGACAAAAAAGCAATAGTAGAAGCCTTAGCAACTGTAAAAGTAAAGAGTGACGATATGCCTTCAGGCAAAGACTTTTTGGACATAGAAACAGGCGACGATGACACAGTAAGGTACCGAAAAGTGTATAAGGACAACAATACTAAGAATACGTCGTATTTTAGTCTAAGAAGAGGTCGCGCAAATCAACTAAGTATTCAACAACAGGAAATAAACATTGTTGCAATAGACCAAACCAAAACAATTGAAAGCTCTTTAGAAAATTGTTCAAGTACCAATGATTACTTGCTAGTAAATAATGATCTTTGTAAACAAAAAGGTCGTTCGAATAAAAAACTTGATATGCCGTTCAAGGTTGAAGAAAGCATGACTATAACATGCAATAAAGATGAATTGACCTACAACTTGTTGGGTTTAGTGCTGCAATCAGGAACAACCTGTTCTGAAAGAAATGCAGTCTATACTTCGTTTGTTCGTAGAGGGTTAAATTGGTGGAAATGCGGTCAAGGCAACATTGAGCAAATTCAAAAACTTGACTTAGAATTGTTGCAGAATCCCCCAAAACTTTTATTATTTGGAAAACAGGGCACAGCAGTGGTTGAGAGTGACCCAAAGAGCATGCCAAAGGAAGCAAATGCGGCATGGCAGCTGTTACTTACGGTCGATGCGTTGCGTAAAAGGTTGGAAAATAGTTAAATAAAATAAATAATTTATAGGTTCTATATATTTCATGTGTAAGCGTGTACAAAAGAAGAATGAAGAAAAGTAAGCAAGGCAAAGATTATTTGTTTGTTTTTCCAGACCCAACAAAAAGTCGTCGTCGGATGCCCTTAAAAGCGTTTGAGTACGACTTAGATTTGTTGAAAGAGATGCGCACAGTGACTGGTTTAGAGGCATTTTCAGAAGATTTTTTAAGCTTGAATGGAGACGTTTCGGAGTATGGTTGGCAAAGGGTAATGCAACTTTCGATATACGAAAAGTATAATTTCTTTCTTCCATATTTAAGTAATGCACTTGGAAAGGACATGTTTGAGAAGTGTTTGGAAGAAGACTTGTTCGACGACTTTGTGTACGTGTACTGCACTATGATGACGCTAATTTTGCGGCCAAACCCAAAGCTTTTGGATGCAAGCTACGAAAAAGAACTTTACGTAAAAAAGTACGAGCGTTTTTACAGCGACCTGCGTAAAAAATACAACTTAAGCTAAAGGCAGACTTCAAAGACGTTTGTATTTTCCTGACCCTCTTCTCTCTGGCTTTCCGTAGCAAGGAAGTCTTTGTTGATCTGTAATACCTGATTGATTAGGTTAGAGATATTGAACGACTTGAGAAGTATGCATTGATGGTCTGTTTTGACAAAGTGCAACCACAGGATTAGGCTGTGGAGGATGTCTTTGGTGTAGTAAAACTTTCCTTTCTGGCAAACTCCAAATTTTCCCCAGCAGCGCACAAGGATCGGGTGTTCTGCTAGCATTAGTTTTCGGTTCATCTCAACGACGGCTTCTTCATTGCAAAAACAATATTTAATGAAATCAAACGTGTAAAGGGTTTTTACAACTGCTTCGAACAATGCTAAAAAGTTAGCATCTCGCACGAGTGGGTTGTTGGTTTGTATTAACTCAGGGCCTTCTGTGTAGAGCATGTCGTGTTGCATGTTGCCGATAAAGCCAGACGGGTATTTGTTGGTTACGTGAGCGTAGACGGTAGGAATTTCACCTGCTCTGGAGTAAGTGTGCATGTTTCTCCCTGCCTCGTCATGCAAGAATTGCCATACAAAGAATGATATTCTCTGCCTGAACGTTCTGATGTTGTAGTATGTGTTTTGCGTTTCTGCCCATTTTATAAAGTGTAGTGTATCGGATTCCTGAATGTCAATAGGAATGGTTGTAGTAATAGGATGTAGTATTTTTCCAATTTTTAATTTTTTTAATTGCAACGATACGTGTGCGGTAAAGAAGAATATTCCTTTTGGGTGTATTCTGAATGTATTCTTGTTTATTTCTCCTATAAAATCCCATCGATTGAAAACCCTCAATGTTCCTGCTTTGTTAATGAATTTGCTGATTACCCTATGCGCATGCCTTAAGTATTCTTCTATGAGATTGGAATCCGATATGTCCCAGCTTGGCCACTGGTTGTCAATGTGTTTGATGAGTAAAATGGCATCTGCTAGTGTGTCTGCAAGTGGTGGTAAAACATTCCATTGTTTGGAGAGTTGCATGATTGCAGCAGAAGGTGGTGTGTTTAGGTTTTGTCTCCATTGACAGAGGGCAAGAAAAACAACCATTGACTGATTCCATTCAAAGTAATCATCGTCTATGATAAACCGTAGTTTTTGATAGTGTGTGAGCAGGTGTGCCTCTATGGTCTTTTCTATATTTTCAATGTGTTCTTTTGCTGTGTCTGGATCGATAGCTTTGTCGGCAAATGAAAATGCATTTTTGTAGGATGCTCGCCAAAATTTGATATAATCGCTTAAATACAAAGGTTCAAATGGAGGTATCGATTGCATTTTGGTAGCAGCGCGCGCCCCTTTTTAGGTGCAACAAAATAGTGTATATAGGTTATTGTGCAAGAGGCACAAATAGAAGCACTGAAAAGGATGAACAACGAATCGGAAGCTTATGCAATAGACGCAGATATGAACTACGACTCTGACGAACCAGCGGACTTTTCTTCTGCATTGTTTGATAAGAAGAACGGCAGGGGGTACCGTTGTTACCTTTGTACGCATAGCAATGGCTCGCTGTCTTCTGGAGGTATGAAAGCAGCGATGGATCGCATCGATAAGGAATTGTGTGGTAAGATTGAGGACGAAGCAATTTTCGAACTTCAGGCTGAGTATTACAAGCAAAACATTTACGACCCTCTGAAGCGGCATGAGCCTGATTCCGACATTCCTTTAATAAACGCAAACGATTGCAAGCGCCATTACATGTTCCATGCAATCAACCCGCAACGGCTGTTGTGCAATGATATAAAATTTTTGGACAATGCACAGAGGTTTCTGCAAACAAATGGGATTTTAAACAAGAATCGGGGCTCTGGTAAATTAAAGATGGACTTGAGCTTTTTAAAGCAATGGAATATTTTGTCCAGAAACAAATTAGATTTGCTTCGGTATTACAAGCAAGAGTACGGAGGGGAAGAAGATACTGGAACAAGTGCTGCTGGACCAACAGAATTTAACAGCTTTTAAAAATGGTGTATATTAGTTCATATTCTCTGGAAAGCAAGCAAAAGCATTACATTAAAAAAAATAAAAAGAGGATGCCATTTAACGGAAGAGATAACCCTAATTTGAAACGACCTGCCCCATCGAGTGGCTTTGCCGATTTTCCAAGGGTTGGCAAGCATGCATCTGCATCGGATTCAAATGTAACGCCGGGTCCTAGAGTGATGGCGCCAAGCGTGCACAACAGCACCTTTTCACTTGCTGCCAATCCCAACGCTACTTATCCCTTGTTTTGTGGTGCGTTTTCAAATGGGTGGCAGTTAGGATACAAAGAGGGTATGCCATTGTTCATTAACAAACAACACTCTGGTAAAGACGCTAGAACGACTATAACAGGTCGTCACCGAAGCCATAATATTCTTTGTTCCATTCCAGTGTTAAATTTTTACCTGACCATTGGAAGTTCTGACGACCAGTTTGTGCAACGTTTTGTAAAAAGGTATCAGCTGAACGAAGCGCTCATTCCCCGTTACCCAACAGACAAAGAACTTACCGACCGCTTGGAAAAAACATACCCCAAAAGGAATGGCCAAGTAGTTGCAACAGCGGAGGAAAGAGAAAACATGCGTGAGGTGCTTTTTATTGAGGACTTCAATAAGAAATATGAGTATATGGGCGTGATTCTCAATGATATGGACGTGAGTTCCAAATATCAAAAATTGTTTAACCTTAACGTAAGGGGCAGATCCAGAATTTTCAACCTGTGGACGACTAGAATGAATGGGAGATACGAGAGGAAGATGGCTAGGGATCGGGTGCAAAAAGGAGACCATTTATACCTTGTTCTTCGGAAAGAACCAGTGGATGAAACTACGTACTTGCAACCGGACGGGGCGTCTATGCCTATAATCCCTCCCGCAAACCAATCGAACCAAGTTTGGCAAATTCGAGCTGAGAGGACTACCCATGGCGTGGTGCCTTTTCCAGAAAGAATGGAAGGAAGTATGATATGCGAACCAAAACTGCACATTGAAGTCGGCAAAGTATCCAACGCTATTTCAAAGAAACCGGAGGAACACTTTCAGAGACGAGCTTTTCGATCGCATGAGCAAATGGTTGCCTTACCAATGGTAGAGGTATTTTTACACACAGGCCAGTTATAATTTAAGTCTTTAAAAATTAGTATATATAGTCTGTTCAAGTCCTTGTACTGAAATAACACTACATAACACTTTAAATTTAATATGGCATCTTATCCATCATCACAACAACCCCGCCGTTCTAGGAAAAGGCATAAGCCCATCGCCCGTGTAACGTCCTACGACATAAACGTCCGATACGATTTGCGTAGGAAAATGGAAACAAAAAACGACCGAGGGGGAGCCGAAGGACTTTTTGCGGCACCATTGCACAAGGAGAGCTACAACGTTATGGAAGGAGAAACTCTCTGCTCCATTAACAAAAGTGCGGCTTACAGGGACGGCGCCATACACTGCTTTAGGTAAGTAACCATAACCATAATTTTCTCTACCGTTGTCTATTGCTAACACATTTTATCTATAAAAATCAAACA
>MDTG01352885.1_pt1 | contig 11388 bp, 11 predicted proteins | sample 811421 | NCBI WGS metagenome assembly MDTG01 (sample SAMN05326645, study PRJNA326480) | marine metagenome | isolation source: seawater | place: Pacific Ocean: South East | collected 2011
ATATTATTTTTTTTGAAAAATTTTTATTTATTAAATTTATATAAGTATAAGCTAATGGCAAAAGAGTTAGCAAGACGTATAAACCATAATTTAGAAAATAATTTCTCTCTAAAAAATATGGCCATAAAAAATTAAAAACATTAGATTCTTTTAATTCATTTATTGTTCCATAACAAACAGAACTAGTTAGGCCAACTTCCACTAAAGAGGAACATAGTAAAACATTATCATATGAGTTTGAAATTTTAGAAATTATACTAATTAAAATAATACCTGAAATTAGAATTAAAATCTCAATATAGTAATTTTTGTAATTTAATTCGTCTTCATTTTTCTGTATCAAATATAGATACCTTAGTAAAAAAAAATAAGGTAAATGAAAAAAAATTATTTCATGAGTAAGCAGAAAGACAACACTTAAAATATATATAACTAAATTAATTATAAAAATATTTTTTTCTAAATTAACAAAATAAATTAGAAATAAGAAAAAAACTAATATTTCTTTTCTACCAACTGTTAATGGATCAAAAAAATTAAATAATAAAGTAGATGGAAGAAATATAAGTAGTAAAACTATATTATTTGATAATTTATGTTTAATTATTTTATAAAACAAAATTAAAGATGAAATGTAAATTAATGAACTAAAAAAATAGATTATTCCTATTATAGAAATGTTAAAAAATTTAGATATATTAAAAAATAATTGGCCTAAAAAACCTCTTCTTACAAAACCTCCATTATAGTTAACTAGCCAATCTCCAAGAATGTAGCCGTTTTCTCTAAAAAGAATACGATAATTAAAAAATAAATAATTTAATATAAGAAATATAAAAAATAAAATTATCAGATTATTTCTATTAAATAGTGAATTATATTTATTAATATTCATTTTTTAAGTTATTATAAATTTATATATCTACACAATAAAATAATGTTTACAAATAAAACATCACTTATAATTCCAACAAAAAACAGATCAGAAAAGATTATTAAATTATTAAATAGTTTTAAAAATTTAAATTTAGATTTTAATGAAATTTTAGTGATTGATAGTTCAGAAAAATTACATTCAGAAAAAATTAGTAAAGAATGTAAATCAAAAAATATAAAATATTTTAAAACTAAATCTTCAACTTCCTTTCAAAGAAATTTTGGTATGAACCATATAAATAAAAATAAGTATGTAGTGTTTATGGATGACGATGTGATTTTATTTGATGATACATTTGAGAAAATGAATAAATGTATAGAAAAGTATGGTGAAGATCCAAACATTGCTGGTTTTGGTTTTAATCAATTTGAGGACGTTAAAAAGTCATTTTTGGACAATTTTAAAAGTTTGAAAATTTTTGAATACTTAAATATTTACCCATCTACTCCAGGAAAAATTGCAAAAAGTGGTTGGCAATCTAAAATTATAAACCTTGAGAATGATGTAGTAGCTGACTGGGTATTTACAACAATATGTGTTTATAAAATTGAAAATATAAAAAATTTTAAGTTTGATGAAACATTTGGAGAATACAGTTATTTAGAGGATTTAGATTTTAGTTTAAATTTAATGAAAAATAATCAGAAGATATATATTTCTTCAGAGGCAAAATTTTTACATCCTGAAAATATAGATAGAAGTAGTTTTGAATTTGGTATAACAGAAGTTATTAATAGATATAAAATTGTAAAAAAATTTAAATTATCTACCGTACTTTTTTTTGTAGGTCTTTCTTTAAGATTTACTTTATCTTTTTTCAAATCTTTATTTTTTAATAAAAATTACTTTTTAAGAAGTTTGGGAAATATTTACAGTTTATTTATTCTTAAAAAACAATAAACATATTATTTATTTTTTTATGCATATTGATTTATCAAAAATTAAATCTGGATTTTCCGATAGACTTAGAGCAATAACATTTCATATTGCTCTAGTTAAATTTAAAAAAAAAATAAATTATTTTTCAATTTACGAGAAAAAAAATTACCAATGCCCTTTTAGGTTTGTAGATTATTGTAAAATTAAAAAAATTAAAATTAAAAAAAAAAAAAAAAATTTAAATAATCCAAAAAATATTATATTTACCTCTTACAATTCCGAAATAAATCTTAAAAATTGCATTGAGGCAAATAAATTTTCGGAAACAATCAATAATGTTGAATTGTATAATCAATGGGCTGAATCATATAAAGAAATTTATCCCAATAGACATCTGCAAAAAAAAATAAATAATATAAATTTACCAAAAGAATATATTTCTATCCATATAAGATCGACAGATAGAGTTGTAAAGTTTAAAAATATTTTGAGTAAGATTCAACTTAAAGATATGATTGTTGATTTTCATCTAAAAAACTTTCCATTAATTGTAACTAAGCTAATAACAAAGTATTCAAATTGTAAAAATGTATATATTTCATCGGATCAAGAATATTTAAAAAATCAAATAATTAAAAAATTAAATAATAAAAACTTTAATGTATTTTATAATAATAATGTTTATAAAAATTCTAATTACAGAAGAACTAAAGGAGAGGATTTTTTAGTAGATTTATTTTGTATGTCTAAAAGTAATTTTATTATTAGTACTGTTGGTGGAGGAGTTCCATATTCAGCTTATCTCTTAAGTGGAAGAAAGAATAGAGTTCTAAATTGGTCTAACGAATACAATAAATTTTTCCCTATCAGGTGCATAGTTGTATTGATTTATTTTTTAAAAAGAACAAAAACTTTTTTATATGACTTTCTTAGTTTTAAATAAATAGTCATTTCCGATAGACATTTTTTTAATAAATTTATAGTTTTTATTTTCTAAAAATTCTTTCAATTTTTTAAATTTATTACATTCAATGAGAATGTACTTAAATGTATACTTTTCAAAGTTAATACCTTCTAATACTAAAAACTCATCTCCCTCAACATCCAAAGAAAAAAAATCTATTAATTTTGGTGCATTTATTTTATTTAATAAAAAATTTAAGTTTGACGATCTTACTTTTACTTTTACTCTTTTGATGTTATCCAAATTTGATCTTGTTGTTAATGTATCATTTATATTTAGATTTAATTCAACACTTTTTTTTTTATAATTAAATTGTCTTAAGGCTCCGTTAAAAAAAAAATTTTTTTTTCCTCTATTTTTTTTTAATTCCTTAAAAACACTATCTATTGGTTCAATTAATAGGCCATTCCAATTTAGTTTCTTTTCAAAATACCAAGTATTTGATTGGTTAACCCCATCGTTTGCACCACATTCTATGTAAAAACCATTTGAATAATTGATAAATTTTAACATTTTTTTATCTAAACCTTCATAACCATTAAAGTTTCTAAATTTTTTTAAGTAGGTTTTAAATTTTACAGGAAAAATTCCTTTGAATTTAATTATAATTTTATTTAATAATTTCATTTGAATTATCTTATGCTTCTTAAAAAACTAGGAATTAAGTCATTCAAATTTTCTTTAAATCCATTTTTTCTTTCTAGCAATCTTTGAGCAGTATGCTCCGGAAGTGTTTCATGTAATTTTAATTCTGGTGAGAATTCTAAAAATTTTTCATGTAAGTAAGATCCTTTAGGAGGTAAAATATTTTTTGGTATACCAAATCTGTTAAATATTTGATTATAGTTATGAACAGTAAAACTTTTTTTACATAATTTCTTAGCTAATTTATAATATTTTGGCAGTAGTAAATAATTAAAATTTTTAAAATTAATTGGATAAAAAATATTTTTAGGAAAAACTTTATTAAATTTTTGCTCTTCTTTTAATAAATTGGTAATTAATTTTGGTCCAATATCGCCCCATTTAATAACATAACCTTTTTTGTTTATTTCATTTGAAATTTTTTTTAAAAAGTTAAAGTCAGATATTTTCAATACAGCGTTATTTATATAATTATCTGTTTCTAAACCTATAATAATTTCATTTTTCTCTAATTTTTTAAATTCACTGGCTTTTTTGAGACAAAGCATATCCATATCAAACCACCAACCTCTTTTTTTTTTCATAAGCTCAATTCTAAATTTATCTGCAAAAGCTGCAGGACAACCCTTAACCCCTTGATGAATAAATTTTTTCATTTCACTTTTTTTTAATATTTTAGAGGCATCTTTTAAAATTACATTTTTTGGAAGTTTGATTTTTTCAAATGAATATAAATTTACTTTAAAGTTATTTTTTACAAACGATTTTAAATAACAGTATTCAAATAAATTTATTTTCTTTTTATCCCAGAAAAAGTTAGCAACAACTTTATGATTTTTCATATTTTACTATTTTTAATCAAATTATTTAATTCTTTTTTATTTGAAAATTTTTTAATTTTTTCCAAAGATAAAAAATTAAATATATCCCAAACATAAATATCTCGATTAAAAATTTTTTGTTTTTTTAAAATAAAATTGTCCTCATATGAAATAAATATAACATCACATTTTTTTACTAATGATTGTAGAGAATTTACTCGTGAAAAATTAATTTTTTTATTTTGAATATATTTATCAAAAAAATATATTTTTAATCCAATTTTTTTTGCCCTTTGCATCAATTTAAATGCAATACTCTCTTGATAAAAGTCAGTATTTGGTTTGTAAGCAATTCCTGTAAAGCCAATACTTTTAATTTTTTTCTTTTTTAGAAAGTTTATAAGTTGAAGCAAGCTATTAATACAAATTTTATTTAATTTTTTCGCTGAATCAGGGTAGATTTTGTTTATTTTAATATCTTTACAAAATTTTGACAGTGCAACAATATCTCTTGGCAGACAAGGACCTAAAAATGGTCCACCAGGTCTTAAAAAATTATTACCAATTCTTTTGTCAGTACCAATTGCATTTAAAACAGTTGGTAACGAAACTGATTCCATATTTTCAGTCAAACTTTTAACAAAATTTGTAAAAGATATTTTTGATGCTACATAACAATTTACCAAAAGTTTAACTAATTCTCCTTCTCGTAAACTCATTACTTTAAAATTAGGATTCTTGTAAATCATTTTATAAATTGATTGAATTTTTTTTGCCGAATTGTTGGATGATGAGCCTATTAAAATAAAATCTGGGCTTTCAAGATTTTTTATCACATCACCTAGCGCAACAAAGTAGGGATTATATATAAATTCATAGTCTATATTAATTTTTAGTCCTTCGTTTTTCATAAATGGAATTAGTTCATTATCAAAAGCACCAGGACTAACAGTTGAGTTAATATTAATTATATAAGGGTTTTTTCTTTTATTTTTATTTAGGAATTTTGATATAATTTTTAAAACGTCAATTAAAAATTTATTAGAAAATTTACCATTTTTTAAACTAGGTGTTGGAACAGTTATAAAACAAATTTCTGTACCAGTTAAAGAATCATAAATACTATGACTCATATTGATATTTTTTTTTAAATATTTTTTAATTTTATTCTCATTAGGCAGATATGATTTTGGTTTTTTTCTTATAAAGTTTCTTATCTTAATATTTTTATCGTATGCATTAACCTCAAACTTTGATCTTAAAAAAGAGGCCATTGGAAATCCAAGTTTGCCTAATCCAACTACACTTATTTTCATAATTTGTTTTTAAAAGATTGATTATAAAGATTGATTATAATATTTCTTTAAAAAAGAATATGATTAATTTATTAAAAAAATCAGGTATAAAATTTTCTAAAGGTAAAATAAAAATTCCAAATTGGTGCAAAAGGATTAAAATTGACATAGGCCTTTCGGAAAATGCTCCCCAAACAAGGATATGGCTAGAAAATCAGAAAGATCTTTTAGTTTTTGGTTTTGAGCCAGTTAAACAAAACTATAATACAATTTTAAAAGGTAATTCAAAATTTTCAAATAGATTAGATCCATCATTAATTGGAAAAAAAACTTATATAATAAATTGCGCACTAGGTAATGTAAAAAAAATGAAAAAAAAAAAAATTTACGTTACTACAAAAGACAAGGGATGTAGTAGCTTTTACAAACCAAAATGGCCTAAAGTCTTAAGGACGGAGAATATAAAAATTTTTTCTTTAGATGACTTTGTAAGATTGTTACCATTTAACAAGGTAAAATTTATTGAGCATATAAAATCTGATTGTCAAGGCTCTGATTTTGATATTTTACAAAAAGCAAATTATACTTTAAAAAAAACAGCTGTTTACACTATAGAATGTGAAAACAAACAATATTTTAATACAAACAACAGTGTTAGAGAAATATCTAAATTTTTTAAAGGTAAAAAGTTTTTAAGATATAACTTAATAAATAAATTCTTAAATAGAAAAAACTTAGATAATTTCAATGTTGATGATCCAACATTTTATAATATTAAATATTTAAGTAAATTTTCTAAAAATAAAATTTTTATTTATCAAAAAGGTTAAATGTCTATTATAACTTTTAGACAATCAAATCGAGAATATACTGAGGCAGTGGGAAGTCTATATCAAAGAGAGGTTCTTGCTTATTTAGTTTCCTTAAAATATAATTTTTATTTTTTCAGAAGTAATTTAATATTTTACAAAAAACACAATTTTAAATTTAAAACTAATAGTTTTAATAATTTGTTTAAATTTTTTAATAATTCTAAAAAAAAATTTAAAAATTATAAAATTTCAACAGCATCAAATATTAAACAACTTTCAAAAAAAAATTACGTTTATAATTTACCTTTTCACATATCAGAAAAATTTATTTCGTCACTTTCTTTAAAAGAAAGAACTGATTTAATTAAAAGGTTTAGAAAGAATTTTTGGAAACATAACAAAAAAAAATTTAATAAAAACAAAGATTATTTTCAAATAGTTTTGCATATCCGAAATATATCAAAAGGAGATACAATTTTTGGTAATGATACATTGCCTTATCAGCTATTTAGTTTCAATTATGGTCTGCCTAACAACAATCCTTTTTTCTATAAAAAATGGTATGTGTCAGTTGTAAAAAAAATTATTAAAAAAAACAAAAGTTCAAAAAAACTTAAAATTTATATTTGCTCAACTGGAAATAAAAAAGACTTTTTTGGTTTAAAAAAGGAATTAAGTAAAATCTGTCAAACAAATTTGTATTTAAATATTGATGAATATAAAACATTCAAAAAAATGATCTTATCAGATTGTTTAGTATTATCTCAAAGTTCATTCAGTTATCTTGCATCGTTGATTAGTAATGGAAAAAAATATATTAGAAATGGTTTTAGGCATCCGTTGCCATCAGATGTAGAAATTATAAACGACCGTCAATTACTTAAAATATCTTATTTAGAATCTTTATATTTTAAATTTTTAGAAAAAATTGCGTATTTCAAATTATTTATCAAGAATACTGAATTTAAAAAGGTAATTAAAAATAAATTTAAATTTTTTTAAGCTGTATCAGCATATGCTCACCAATATTTTTTTCTAAGGTTTTAAATATTTTTTTTGGCATATTTTTAAAATGGTCAATTTTAATGTACTTATTTTTTTTATAGGGTTTAATTTTATATGGGAAAATAAAATCTTGCTTAATGTCGATGATTTTAAATTTATTTTTAATGAATTTTTTTAATTCAATCTCATTAATTTTATATACAACAGGACAACCTTTCTGAGCTTCATATCTATATGGTGATGAACTTATAAGCATATTTTTATATGAATTTTCTGCATAAAGCATAATTTTTATAATTGTTTTTTTATTTGCAATTTTATAAATGCTTTTAAAACAATTCATCATATTAGGTGTATGATGTATAACGCCAAATGAGTAAATTAAATCAAATTTGATATTAAGTTTTTTTACTAATTTTAGCTGCTCAGCATTATCAACAAAAATATTTGGATTTTTATTATTTAGATTTAATACTTCTATTCTTTTTTTCGCTATTTTAATAGACTCATCTGAATAATCTATGCCAGTATAAATAGCGCCATGTTTAATAAATTCAACTGCATCTGTTCCAATTCCACACCCTATTTCTAAAACTTTTTTATTTTTATATTTTTTAAATTCAGCAAAACTTGGTATGTGCTTTTCCACAAAGTATTTTTTTTTTGTAATATCTTTAAAGTATTCTTTTGATAATTTTTTTTTTGATGAAAATTTAATATTACAAGGTTGTTTATTCCAGTATCTTTTTACTTTTGACAATTTCATTAGTTATACTTTAAATTTTTTACTTAAAATTGATAAGATGTTAATCAATCACTTATTGTTTGAAGAAATATCATTTTTTTTATTTGTATCCTAGTTTAAAATTAACTATTTATTAGTAAATAATGAAAAAAAAAATTGCTTTAGTTTATGGAGTTACAGGACAAGACGGTGCTTATCTAGCTAAATTATTGTTGAAGAAAAATTATATTGTTCATGGGATTAAAAGAAGAGCATCATCACTAAACACTTCAAGAATTGACGATATATATAAAGATCCACATGTAAAAAGAGAAAATAATTTTTTTTTACATTACGGCGATTTAACAGACTCACTCTCAGTATTGAAAAATATTAAAAATATTCAACCAGATGAAATTTATAATTTGGCGGCCCAATCACATGTGGGGGTATCTTTTGAGGTTCCAGAATACACCGCTAATGTTGATGCACTAGGAACCTTAAGGATTTTAGATTCAATAAAAACTTTAAAATTAGAAAAAAAAACAAAATATTATCAAGCTGGAACGTCTGAAATGTTTGGTGCCTCAAAACCTCCTCAAAGTGAAAAAACAAAATTTTATCCTAGGAGCCCATACGCAGCTGCAAAACTTTATGCACATTGGGTTACCATAAATTACAGAGAAGCTTACGGAATATATGCATGCAATGGAATTTTATTTAATCATGAAAGTCCTATAAGAGGTGAAACTTTTGTAACAAAAAAAATAATAAGAGGCCTTTGTGAAATTTTAAAAAATAAATCAAAAAAGTTATATTTAGGAAATTTATATGCAAAGAGAGATTGGGGACATGCTAAAGATTACGTTTATGCTATGTGGAAAATGCTGCAAAGAACAAAACCCAAGGATTATGTAATTGCAACAGGCAAGCAATATAATGTTAAACAATTTGTAAATATGGTTTGTAAAGAGCTTGATATTAATATTATCTGGAAAGGAAAAAAATTTAATGAGAAAGGATATTGGAATAAAAGACCTATAATAGAAATAGATAAAAAATATTATAGGCCTACTGAAGTAGACTCTCTTAAAGGAAATTTTTCTTTAGCAAAAAAGGAACTTGGTTGGACACCAAAAATTCATATTAAAAATTTAATAAACGAAATGGTGGTAAAAGAATTAAATATCCTTAAATGATAAACAAATATTCAAGAATTTTTGTAACAGGACACAAAGGTTTAGTTGGTTCTTCAATAATAAGAAGATTAAATTATTTAGGTTATAAAAAAATCATTACTATAGAAAAAAAAAAACTTGATTTAAGAAATCAACAAAAAGTATTTAATTTTTTTAAAAATAATAAAATTGATGGAGTAATTAATGCCGCTGCAGCGGTCGGTGGAATTCTTGCAAACTCAAAATTTAAAGCAAATTTTATTTATGATAATATTGCAATACAAAATAATATAATTCATAGTTGCTATATAAATAATATTAAAGACTTAATTTTTTTAGGGTCAAGTTGTATTTATCCAAAAAATTGCAAACAACCTATTAAAGAAAGCTATCTATTAACAGGCAAATTAGAACCAACCAACGAGCCATATGCGATTGCAAAAATTGCAGGAATTAAAATGTGTGAGAGTTATAATTATCAATATAAGACTAATTTCAAATGCTTAATGCCTTGTAATCTCTATGGTCAGAATGATAATTATGATTTAATTAATTCTCACTTTTTTCCAGCACTTATAAAAAAAATTTATTTAGCCAAGAAGAAAAAAATAAATAAAATTTCAGTGTGGGGAACCGGAAAACCTAAAAGAGAATTAATGCATGTAGATGATATGGCCGATGCATGTATATATTTTTTTAAAAAAAAAACAAAAGAAACACTAATTAATATTGGCATTGGTAAAGATAGAAAAATTATTGAATATGTAAATTTTTTAAAAAAAAAAATGAAATTCAACGGCAAAATCGCTTTTGATAAGTCTAAACCAGATGGTACTATGAGAAAATTGGTTGATACCAGTATTGCTCGTAAATATGGTTGGAAGCCAAAAATAAGTTTGTCAAAAGGATTCGAATTAACATATAGGAGTTTTTTAGAGTTAAAAGAAAATAACTGATGAAAAAAATCTCAATAGTAACACCCACATACAATGAAGAGCACAATATTCAGTTATTATGTGATAATATTAAAAAAGAATTTTTTAAATTAAATTTTGATTATGAACATATTGTAATTGATAATAATTCTACAGATCAAACAGTTTCAATTTTAAGAAATATTTGTAAAAAAGATAAAAATCTTAAAGTAATAGTTAATAATAAAAATTATGGCCATATAACTTCTCCATTTTATGGCCTCCTTCAATCAAGTGGAGATGCAACAATATTAATGGCATCAGATTTTCAAGATCCAATTGAATTAATTCCTAAATTAATAAAAAAATGGGAAGAAAATAATAAAGTAGTATTACTTCAAAAAAATTCCTCTGATGAAAACTTAATAATTAAATCAATGAGAAAACTTTATTATAGATTTTTGTCTAAAATTTCTAATTCAAATTTGACTGTCGATACCACTGGATCTGGAATATATGACAAAACAGTTATAGAAATATTTAGATCTATTAAAGATCCAATTCCATATTTAAGAGGTTTAACAACTGAATTAGAGGGAAATATAGAGTTAATAAAATTTGATCAACCAAGAAGAAACGCGGGAAAGACAAAAAATGATTTTTTTACTTTAATAGATATTGCAATGCTTGGATTTGTGAAACATTCAAAATTACCCTTACGTTTCATGATAATTTTTGGTTTAATTTTAAGTTTTATTTCAATTTGTATATCTGTTATTTTCTTATTTTACAAAATATTTTTTTGGGATAGTTTTGAGCTTGGTATGGCACCAATAATTGTTGGTTTCTTTTTTATGTCAGCTATACAAATTATATTATTGGGAATATTGGGAGAATATATTTCTGTAACCCTAACTCATGCTAGATCACTTCCTTTGGTAGTTGAGAAAGAGAGAATTAATTTTTAATTGTTAATTAGAAATTAAAATTTATTAAAAAATACAACTATAATTTAAAATTTTAAAATTATATAAAAACCTTGTAAAACCTGATTATTTAGAGAGATTAAGTTCATATATACTATTTACTTTTAATAATATTGATAGTAGAAAACGATGCCTGGTAATTATTGCGAAAGGGTTATACCCGATCCCATTCCGAACTCGGAAGTCAAGCCTTTCTGCGCCAATGGTACTTTGTCTTAAGACATGGAA
>MDTG01375400.1_pt1 | contig 11388 bp, 10 predicted proteins | sample 811421 | NCBI WGS metagenome assembly MDTG01 (sample SAMN05326645, study PRJNA326480) | marine metagenome | isolation source: seawater | place: Pacific Ocean: South East | collected 2011
AGAAAAAATTTCTTTATAAGCCTTATCCAATCCCATGATCTTTTTATTGTCATATTTTTTTCTTCTCAGACCTATTAAATTAATTCCTTGTAGGTAATTTCTATTTCCAATCGATAGAGCAAATGGAGTTACGTCTTTTAATACTCCTGTCATTCCTCCAATCATTGCGAGTCTACCTATTCTTGTGAATTGTTGGACTGCTGAATTGCCACCAATCACAACATTATCTTCAATTGTTACATGGCCTCCCAAGGGTACGTTGTTAGCTATGATTACGTTATCACCAATTTTACAATCGTGTGCTATATGTGAGGAAATCATAAATAGACAATTATTACCTATTATAGTTTTTGATCCTCCGCCTTCTGTTCCAGGATTTATAGTTACATATTCGCGAATAATATTATTTTCACCTATTGATAAACTATTTTTTTCATTCTTAAATTTAAGATCTTGGGGCTGGGTACCGATGCTAGCAAATGGGAAAATCTTTGTACCTTTTCCTACTTTTGTATTTCCTTCAATATGAATATTTGAAATTAGTTCTACTCCATCAGATAATTCAACATCTGGACCAACATAACAAAAGGGTCCAATTTTAACCGTGGCTGGAACTTTTGCATTTTTATCAATTACACTTGAATTATGTATCATTTTTTTCTATCAACTATTGTTGCTGACCATTCTGCGTCTGCCATTCTTTTCCCATCTACTTTAGCTGTTCCTTTGTATTTCCAAACTCTTCCGTGAGATCTTATTGCCTCAATTTCTAAATGCAGTTCACAGTCTGGAATAACGGGATTTCTAAATCTAGCTTTATCAACTCCCATTAAATAAACTAATTTATTTGCATATTCCTCTGGATCGATGCCGTGAGCGGTTAAAGCAGCTGCTGCTTGACCGAAAGCTTCTACGATCAAAACACCTGGCATGACTGGCTGACCAGGAAAATGACCTTGAACATAAAATTCATCTTTTTTTACGTACATAATTGCAGTAGCAGATTTTAAAGGTACGATATTTATTAATTTGTCGATTAATAACATTGGTTCTCTATGTGGTAATAATGATTGTATAGTTTTTTTATCTATTTCCGTTGAATTCATTTTTTTTTTTGTTTTTTTATAAATTCTTTTAATGGTACGGCTGGATAACCCATTACAATTTCATTATCTTTAATATCTTTTACGACTCCGCTACCTCCACCTATTTTAACATTATTTCCAATTTTTAAATGACCTGAAATACCAGCTTGCCCTCCTATAGAAACATTATCACCTATTTTACAACTACCGGCAAAACCAACTTGTCCAGCTATCATGCAATTTGAGCCAATTTGAACATTGTGGGCAATATGAACTTGATTATCTAGATAAGTATTTTTTCCAATGATTGTGTCATCTATAGAACCACGATCAATAGTACAACTGGATGCTATTTCTACATTATCTCTTACTTGAACTTTTCCAATATGTGGAAACTTGATATTTTTTCCTTTCACGGGAATAAAACCAAAACCCTTTTGTCCGATTTTGCAATTATCTTGTATCACGACATTATTACCTATAATTGAATTTTTAATAATTACTCCAGAACCAATAATGCAATTTTGTCCAATAATTACATTTGATTCAACAATACTATTAGAGCCAATAGTGGTATTTTTACCTATAATAGCATTTTTACCAACTAAAACATTATTACCAAATCTTACTTTTTTATAACTACTTTTAGTAGGTTTTTTGAGAGTTAGATCAGGGAAATCAATATCTGCAAATGGATAGAGAGTATTCACTACTCTTGCTAATTCAAATAAAACATTTTTAACAATAATTTTTTTTAAATTTTTTGGTAAATACTTCTCTATATTTTTAGTTGTAATGCATGCATCAGCTTGGGTTTTTGATGCAAGATCCTTATATTTAATAGAGTCAAAAAATGTAATATCATTTTTTTTTGCATTACTTAGTGTTTTTATTCCTTTAATTAAAAAATTATTACTAAATTTTTCTTTTGGAAATAATCGATCGATTTTTATATTTTTTTTTTTAAAAAAAATATTTGTAGACATATAACTAATTTAACTTAATTGATTTTAGTTTTTGATTTATTATTTTCATTATATCATTAGTTATATTTAACTTTTCATCAGCTAGTAAAAGGCTTTTTTTATCTATGACCATTCTTATTTTTTTTTCAACCATATATTCTTTAATAATAGGATTTAAATTTTTAAGTAAGATATCACGAGCTTTTTTTCTTTCTTTTGAAACTGAGGTTAATAGTTGATCTCTTTGTCTTTGTAATTTAGAGACTTTGAGTCTTAATTCCGATACTTTTTTTTTATATTCTTCAGATGAAATTATCTTTTTTTGTTGTATAATTTTTTTTTCTTCTTCTTGAATTTTTTTCTCTTCAGTATTAAGATTTTTTATACCTTTTTCCAATTTATCTTTTAAATAAATTTGAGCTTTTTTCCCAGCATCACTTTCATTTAATATATATTTAAAATCTAGAAAGTAAGGTACTTCAGAAGATGAGGCAACTTGACATGCGAAGAAAAAAATTAAAATTAGACATATTTTTTTAATTTTTATCATAAATTCTAAAATGTCGTTCCAAGACTAAAGTTAAAAGTTTCCGTCACATCAGTGGTCACTTTATTTAAGTTCTGTGATAAGGTGAAACTCATTGGTCCAAGCGGAGACATCCAATTTAAAACAACACCTGTGGAAGATCTCAATTCATTACTTTCATCAATACTATCACTGTAATCTACTCCCCAAACATTTCCAAAATCTAAAAATAAACCTAAGTCGGCATTGGATGAGTCAGGAAAGAAATTTGGTAAATTTGCATCAAAATTTATTGCTGCTGCGTAATTCCCTCCTATATGTTCTTTACCATCTTTAGGACCTACTTTATTTTTTTCAAAGCCTCTTAATCTTCTTGTGCTTAATCCTTTTCTTTTACTTAATCTTACATCATCAGAAGAAACCGAATTTATAGCACTGAAATAAATTTTGCCACTTCCAATTAAGTTTTCATTTAAAGTCCTATAAGAACTTAATGACAAAGTATTTTCTAAAGCAGGTTTATCAGCGTAGATTGGAGCTGTTTGACTAAATTTAAAAATTGACCCACTCGTAGGTTTGAACGATCTATCTCTTTTGTCAATGTCAAAGCCATACATAGCTGCTAGCTCAGAAAAAGAACCGCTTTGTTTTTTTAAATTATCCGACGCTGAGTCAATTGTTTTTAAATCATCATAACTAACTTCAGTTCCTAAATAGGCATTTAAATCCTTATATTGTTCAAATGATGTGCCTATAGACGCAGAATAGACCGAGTTTTCGTAACCCATGTCAGGTTTGTCATTTTTCTCACTCATTAGAGAATAGCTTAAAGAATTTCCTAGAAAATTGTAATTAGGATTAGTTTGACTTATTACACCTGCAACAGACTCTTCATCGATCTGAATATCAAAAGCAATTTTTTTTCCTTCACCTAACCAATTATTTTCTTTTATGTTAATCGCAAAACTTCCTCCATTAGATCCGATACCGGCACCTGCACTAATTTCCCCAGTGGGTTTTTCTTCAACATTTATATTAATGATTTTTGAATTATTTGTATTTCCATCTTCGATAGTATAATTAACATTTTTAAAAATATTTCTAGATTTCATTGCAGATATTGATTTTTCGATTGTTAATTTAGTAAAAGGGTCACCTTCGTCAACTAAAAGTTCGCCTCTTATAACATTTTCATTTGTAATTGAATTACCTGTTACATTTATTCTCTCTATAGTAGTTTTTTCACCCTCATAAACGTTAAATATAATGTTTATTGAGTTTCCATCTATAATTTCCTGAACATTATGTTCAACAAATTGTAAATTATTATCTTCAATGATTTCATCTAAATTATCTAAGAGTTTTTTAACCTTAAAAGGAGAATAATATTCGCCAATATAGTTTTTGTAAAATTTGTTTAGCCCGAAAAATAGTTTTTTATCGAAAACTTCTTGTACATTAGTAGAGATCTTTTTTATTATATATCTTTTGCCTTCATCTATCGTATAAATTAATTTAGCATCACCGCTTACATTTATTTGTGCGATATTAGATACTACTTTTACATCATAGAACCCAAGAGATTTGTAATAATTCCTAATTAATCTCAAATCTAAGCCAACTAATCTCTCACTAAAGTTTGTATTTCTTGAAATAACTTTCCAAAATTTTTTTTCTTCACTCGCTATAACGTCTCTCAATCTTCTAGACCTAACTTGTTTATTTCCAATAAAACTAATTGAGGATATTTTTGTACGTTCACCTCTTTCTATTTTTAATAATAAATCTAAACTTTGAGAGTCAATTTTTTTAATCTCTGCAGTAATATTACTAAAATTATAACCTAGTGCTGAGTAGAATTCTTTAATTAGATCGATATCACTTGACAAATAATTCTTAATAAAAGATCTTTTTTCTTTTAGCTTTAAAAGCTCAGTAATCTTTTCCCTATAAGCCTTTTTTTGCTCACCTATAATTATTAATTGATTAATAAATGGGTACTCTTTAACATCTAAAGTTAATGTTTTATTGCTTAATTCTAATTTAACATCCTCAAAAAAATCAGTTGAAAATAAATTTTTAAGAATTCTATTAAGATCTTGGTCTTCATAATTTTTATTTATTTCAATCTTTCCGTATATTTTAATAGTTTCATCCGATATACGAGAATTTCCATTAATTTTTATGTCATTAATAACTTCAGCATTTAGAGTTGATGAAAAAAAAGAAAAAAAAACTAAAAATAAATATTTTTTAAATTTATGCATAAAGATTTTTTAACTTTTTTAAAGCAGTTGATTTTGCCCAATTGTCGATTTTTATTATCTGGTTTATATTTCTAGGCTTTTGTATAGCATTTTGCTTATAATTTCTATCATCTAGAACGCTCATAATGATTTTAATTATTCCCAAAAAGGGGGCTTTTTTATTAAGGAATTGGTCAACTAAAATTTCATTTGCACCGTTGATAATTATTGCGGTAGATGGATATTCATTAAGTCTTTTCTTAATTTTAATAATTGGAAAAATTTTTTGATCTACTTGTTTAAAATTTAAATTGTTGATTTGACTATCATTATTTTTTTTAAATTTAATAATTTGACTCATGTCAACATTGCCATCAAAAATAGCGTTTGCAATAGGAATAATCATTGATGTTTCGTGATATATAAATATTTTCAAACCATTTTTGAAATCAATAATAGCATGTACTAATGAATTTGGGTGTATTAAAATTTCTAACTTGCTATTTGGTAAATTAAATAATCTTTGAGCTTCAATTAATTCTAAAATTTTATTCATTAATGTTGCAGAGTCTATTGAAATTTTTTTTCCCATATTCCATTTAGGATGCTTCAAAGCTTGACTAGGGATTATATTTTTTAGTTTTTTATAATTGTAGTTTAAAAAAGGGCCTCCAGAGGCAGTTAAGAAAATTTTATTTACTTCATTTATTTTACGATTTTTAAGAAGTTGCATTATCGAATAATGTTCGGAGTCAATAGGAATTAGTTTAGTTTTATATTTTTTTATTTCTTTTTTTAATAATTGCCATCCACATATAATTGATTCTTTATTTGCAATTAAAATTTTTTTACTTAATTTTATTAAAAACATAGTGGGTTTTAAACCTTCTATGCCAGGTATTGCACAAATTGTAATATCAGATTTTTTTTTTATATCTAAACTTTCAAAAGTATTTAAAATTTTTATCTTATTTCTAAAAAATTTTTTTTTAATCTTATTAAATACGATTTTATTTGTAATAATAAAATACTCAGGTTTATAAATTTTTATTTGAAAACAAATTTCTTTATAATTTTTATTAGCAACAAAAATATAAGGCTTTAAAATATTTTTTTTTTTATCAAGAATTTTTAGTGTTGAAAGTCCGATAGAACCAGTTGAGCCTAGTATAGATATTTTTTTTTTTTTCATTTAATTATTAAACAACATTAATGTAATGAACCCAAATGGAATACCTAAAAATATACCGTCTAACCGATCAAGAATACCACCATGCCCAGGTAAAAAATTCCCGGTATCTTTTACTTTTGCTCTCCTTTTTAAATAAGAAAAAAAAAGATCACCTATTTGGCAAAATATTGATGTAATTATTCCAACTAATATAATTTTAATATTAAAAACCTGCATGTAATTGAAAAATAAAAGTGAAACAACAAATGTACAGAGAGCTATTGAACCAAATGACCCAGAATAAGTTTTGCTTGGACTTATTTTACTTAGTTTTGGACCTCTAAATATTTTTCCAAATATAAATCCGCCAATGTCTGATGCTATACACCCTAATAATAATGTATAGAGTATAATTTTTAATTGAATAAAACCTGAGAAAAAAAAGAAAATTAGACAAAAAAGTGAGATATAAATTACAAAAAATAGGTTTATCATAATTTGATTTATTTTTTTTTTAAATATATTTCGTGTTAATTTAAGGAATTCCAAAATTGATAAAACTCCTAAAAGAATCAAAAAATAAATTTGCACAGAATCAAATATAAAAATCAGAGTAAGAATAAAAAATAAGATTAGAGATGTATAAAACCTTTTTTTTAAATTATTAATAATCATATATTTCCGTAATTTCTTTTAATTTTTTTATATTTCTTAATGATATTTGATAAATTAACAGAGTTAAAATCTGGCCATAACTTTTTTAAAAAAAACAATTCTGTATAAGCTAGTTGCCAAAGTAAAAAATTACTTAATCTTTGATAGCCCCCAGTACGAATTAAAATATCAGGATTTGGTAAGTTTTTGGTATATAAATTTTTTTCTAGATTTTTAATATTAATTTTATTACGTGATTTTTTAACTGCATTTAAAATTTCATTTTTTGAACCATAGTTAATTGCTAAATTAACAATAATTAATTTATTTTTTTTTGTAAGGTAAACTGTGTTCTTTAAAATTGATTTTAAATCGTGTGGAAATTTTTTTAAATCACCTAAAATATTAATTCTAATACCTTGACTTATTATATGATTTATTTCTTTTGAAAAATAATTCTTAATTAATTTAAATAAATAGATTTTTTCATGTTTTGGTCTTTTCCAATTTTCTGAGGAAAAAACATAAAAAGTAATTATAGGTATTTTAAGTTTTATTGAATCTTTAACAACTCTTCTAACTGCTTCTACCCCTTTTAAGTGACCAAAATTTCTCCCTTTACCTTTTTTTTTACCCCACCTTCCATTGCCATCCATAATAAAGGCAATATGGTTGAGTTTATTCATATCTGGCTAATCTCTTTTTCTTTTTCAGTTAAGATCTTTTCAATATTTTCAATGTTATTATCAGTAAGTTTTTGAATGTTTTTTTCAAAATTTTTATTGTCATCTTCTGAAATTATTTTATCTTTTAATTTTTTTTTTAAATCTTCATTTGCTTCTCTTCTAATATTTCGAATAGCAACTTTGCCTTTTTCTCCCATATTTTTTAAAATTTTAATTAATTCTTTTCTTCTTTCTTCGGTCAAGTCTGGAATTCTCAACCTGATAATTTGACCATCTATTTGTGGATTAATTCCAAGCTCAGATTTTTGAATTGTATTTTCAATTAAAGCAACATTAGTTTTATCCCAGACTTGGATTGAAATTAATCTCGCTTCAGGTACGCTGATTGTAGCTAGTTGATCAATAGGCATTATTTGTCCGTATACATCAATTTTAATTGTATCAAGCATACTTATGTTAGCTCTTCCTGTTCTAAGAGTTGAAATATCTTTTTTGAGTGATTGAATACTTTTATCCATTTTAGATGAATAATTTATTTCGTTAAACTCATTAATCATGCTCTAAATTCCTTCTCCAACTTTATATCGAACAAATCCTTGAACTTTTAATTGTTTATGGGATGAATTTTCTTTGAGTACATCAGAAACTTTTTTTTTGGAATCCATAATCCATAACTGGTCTAAGAGTGAATTATCGTTTAAAAATTTTGATATTTTACCTTTTGCAATTTTATCTGCAACATTAGCTGGTTTACCTGAATTAACAATTTCTGCTTTAATAATTTCGAGTTCTTTATCAACTATATTTTTATCTATATTATCTTTATCTACAGCAAGAGGGTTGGAGGCTGCAATGTGCATTGCAACTTTGTTGCCTATATTATCATTTTTTCCAGCCAAAATTCCGTCTAATTTTACAACTGAAATGATTTTACCAACTCCTTTTTCAATTGCTGAATGAACATAAAAAAAATTTTTTCCATCTAAATCATCAAAAAATTTTGTTCTTCTAATCGTTATTTTTTCACCAATTTTTGCAATTAGATTTACCAGATTATCTTTAACTAAAATTCCATTTTTCATTTTTACGTCATTTAATTTATCTAGATTACCTTTCACTGTAAAATTTATTTCGGATAACTCCTTGCAAAAATTTATAAAGTCTTGATTTTTAGCAACAAAGTCAGTTTCACTATTTATTTCAATTAAAGAGACTTGTCCGTTCTCTTCTTTTACTAGCGCAAGACCCTCAGTAGCTGTTCTGCTCATTTTTTTGGAGGCTTTTGCAATACCTTTTTTTCTCAAAAATTCAATTGACTTTTCTATATCTCCATTACTTTCGTCCAAGGCTAATTTACAGTCTTTAAAGCCAACTCCAGTCATTTCTCTAAGTTTTTTTATATTTGTTAATAAATCTTTATCTGACATTTGGAAGTATTTTGAATTATTTTAAATTTCTTTGGGTGTCTTCTCTTTGACTTTTTCTTCAGAACCTTTAATAAATTTTTCCGCATCCTTAATTGTATTTTTTAAAAGTTCACAATATAAATTGATTGATCTTCTCGCATCATCGTTACCTGGAATTGGAAAATCTATTCCAGTTGGATCAGAATTTGTATCTAAAACTGCAATGATAGGTATTCCCAATTTTTTTGCTTCCGCTACTGCTAAAGACTCTACATTGGTATCTATGATAAAAATTAGATCTGGGGTTTTTTTCATTTCAGAAATTCCACCAAGAGATCTTTGAAGTTTTTCTTTTTCTTTTCCAAACTTAAGTATCTCTTTTTTTGTAAAACCTAAATTCTCTTTAGATAATTGATCATCTAGCTTTTTAAGTCTTTTGATAGAATTCTGTATTGTATTCCAATTAGTAAGCATTCCGCCTAACCATCTATAATTTACATAATATTGTCCTGTATCCTTCGCTAAATCACTTACTTGTTCTGAGGCTTGTTTTTTTGTTGAAACTACCAAAAGCTTTCCACCTCCAGCTATCACTTTGTGCACTTGAACTAATGCAGTCTTAATAAATTCTACGGTTTGAGTTAGGTCTATTATATGAATTGAGTTCTTTTCTCCAAAAATATATTTCTTCATTTTTGGATTCCACCTTAAAGTCTTATGCCCAAGATGCACTCCAGCTTCTAGTAATTGTTTTATGTCAACTTTAGGTACGTTCATATTTTTTCCGGTTAATCCACCACAGTAATTCCAATTTATGGACCGGTAGGGCAATGCCCTTGAAACTGTGTGCGAAATAAGCCTCAGATATATACAATCAAATTAAAAAATCAACTGTCTAAACTGTTATTTTTTCTATGTATTTCTTAGCTTTTAAGGCCTTAAGATGATTGAGATCAAATTTTCGATTTTCTTGTAAGGAATAAATAGCTTGTTTATTTTTATCATTTACCACTAAGTTAATCTTGGTGTCACCTCTGTCAGACAATAATAGTTTTATTTCATTTAAATTATAATTATCTTTTAGTTCTATAGTTACTTTAGAATAAGGTTTGTCTATAACTTCCTCAAGATCTAAAATTTTTTTAACATTTATTCTTTTTCTTGTGTTATCTCCAGAAATCTTGTCTTTTTGTAAGGTTAAAACAAAAGACTCGGACTCTTTTAGTTTATTTCGGTTAGCAACTAGAATTTCGGCAAACAAAAATAGTTCAAATTCTGATTTTTTATCACTAAACTTAACAATTGCATATGGAGTACCTTTTGCACTTTTCTTTTCTTGGATAGACATTATAGTTCCTGCAACTAAACCTTCACTTAGATCATCCTCGTAGAATTGATTATAAGATTTGATTTTCAATTCATGGAATATTTCTTGAAATTCATTAAGGGGATGATTAGTTAAATAAAAACCAATAGATTTGAACTCCTCTGATAACAGTTCTTTAGTTGACCAAGGAGAGGAGGACTCAAAATCGAATTCTTCTTCATTTTTTTCCTGTTCATCAAAAAGATTAGATTGACAATTTTCTTTGTCATCATTTATATTTTTAATTTTTTGTATAATCTTAGGTATTGAATTTAAAATTTTATTTCTATCTTTATCAAATTCATCAAATACTCCTGCTTTTACTAAACCTTCTAATTGGAGCTTGTTTACATCTTTTGCATTAACTCGATTAATAAAATCAAAAAAAGATTTAAATTTTCCATTTTTTTCTCTTTCGTTAACAATATTAGATATAGCTTCAAATCCAACATTTTTTATGGCTCCAAGACCATAAAATAATTTTCCATTAATAGCTTTAAAATCAGAAAAACATTTGTTTATAGTGGGTTTGATTATTTCAATATTTAATTTTTTAAGTTCCTCAACAAATTCTCTTAACTTAGAGGTATTTGTAAGTTCTGTTGACATTGTAGCTGCTATGAAATCTTCTTTATAATAGGTTTTTAGATAAGCTGTTTGATAAGCAATTAAAGCGTATGCAGCTGCGTGACTTTTGTTAAAACCATACTGAGCGAATGGTTCTATTTTTGTAAAAACAAAATTAGCCACGTCTTTTGAAATTCCATTTTTTAAAGCTCCATTAATAAATCTTTCTTTTTGCTTATCTAGCTCCGCTTTCTTCTTTTTACCCATAGCTCTCCTTAAAATATCTGCTTCACCTGCTGTGAAGCCAGCTAAAGTCTGAGCAATTTGCATTACTTGCTCTTGATAAATAATAATTCCGTAGGTAGGTGTCAGTATTTCTTTTAAAGTTGGATGAATATAATCTGGTTTCTTTAATCCATTCTTACAATCGTTATAAATTGGAATATTGTTCATTGGACCTGGTCTATATAATGCTACTAATGCAATTATATCGTCAAATTTATTTGGCTTCATCTGTTTGATGGCCTCTCTCATTCCGGCGCTTTCAAGCTGAAATAATCCGGTTGTTTCTCCCGTTGAAAGCATTGAAAAAACTTTTTTATCGTTATGATCAATTTTAGTTATATTTAAATCAATTTTTTTTAATTTTAATCTTTTTATAGTATTGTCAATTACGGTAAGTGTCTTTAAACCAAGTAAATCAAATTTAACTAATC
>MDTG01369654.1_pt1 | contig 11387 bp, 12 predicted proteins | sample 811421 | NCBI WGS metagenome assembly MDTG01 (sample SAMN05326645, study PRJNA326480) | marine metagenome | isolation source: seawater | place: Pacific Ocean: South East | collected 2011
CGCATGGCGATGGAGAGTCCCTTGAGCATTCCCGACATGGCTTCCGCGTCGTCGAGCACGCCCTGCAGATCCATCCCGGCGCAGAAGGAGCGTCCCCGTCCCCCGAGAATGACCACGCGGAGCCCGTCGTGCCGTTCGACGGTGCCGATGGCGTCGTTCAGGGCGTCGATCAGGTTGATCGAGAGCGCATTGTGCTTGTCCGGTCGATCGAGTTCGAGCCGGGCGATTCCCTCGTCAATTTCGAGTTGGACGTGATCACTCATCGACGACAGGTTACCAGAGGAGCGTGCCGCATTCGGGGCATCGCTCGGCCATCTCCAGACCGTTGAGGTTGTATCCGCATTGAATGCAGCGACCGGACCGGTCTCGTCTCGTCTCCATTCCGGTCATCATTCGCCGCCGCATGATCAATCCGGCCCGAAGGAAGACCATCGGAATGCGGGCGATGGCGTAGAGCACCATCCAGATCAGACCGAGGGAGAAGATCGCATTCGTCCAGAGCATGGTCGCATCGCCGACCTCGTCCCCGCCGGACCGGATCGAATCCATGTACCAGTCGGGCAGACTGCGTTCCGACAGTTCCCGATCGAGTGCCGCGGCCAGCGGATGGTCCGCGGGAACCACCCGGGATGCGACCGTTTCGGGCGGATCGTCCAGAGTCCAGCTCGCGGTGATCGGCAGGGATCGTCTCAGGATCGGAAAGGGCCAGCCGCATTCGCGGTAGGCACCCTTCCACTGCACACTACCGATCACGGGGTCGGTGTCGGTGCCGTCGAGCGTCAGCGACCCGTCGGGGGCATAGGCGACCGACGACTCGCCGGAGGCCATGATGCTGGTGGTGCACAGTTCGCTGCAGAGCACCATGATGCTCACGGTCAGCAGCAGGGTCAGCAGCAGGGCCCAGTCCGCCGCCACGGACCACGGCGTGGACTTCGACATCTTCGGAGGAGGCATGAACGGCCGTACGGTCTTTCTGAACAGACGCTTCAGTCGTCGGCGCAGCGATCGTTGTTGTTCACTTCGGGAAGCCATGGACGCTATTCGGATTCTCCGAGCAGCGTACGAAGGGCCGTACCGGGATGCTCCTGCTTCAGGAGGGACTCGCCGACCAGGAAGTTGCGGATTCCGTGGGATCGAAGCTGCGTGACGTCGGCGTGACTGCGGATGCCCGATTCACACACCACGCTCGGCAGGTGATCGGCCAGATCCTCCAGCATCGACGTCACGTGACGGATGTCGGTCCGCATCGTTCGGAGGTTCCGGTTGTTGATGCCGACCAGACGACCTTCGCCGGCGAAGGCAAGCACCTTGTCCAGTTGCTCGATTCCGTGGAGTTCGATCAGACAGGTCATGCCAAGCGAGTCGGCGATTCCGACGAGTTCGTCCAGCAGCGGGGCGTCGAGCAGTTCCGCGATCAGCAGGACGGCATCCGCTCCCGCCGCCCGGGCCTCCCAGATCTGGTACGGATCGACGAGGAAGTCCTTTCTGAGCACCGGAAGTTCCACGGCTCCGCGAATGGCGGTCAGATCCTCCAGTGATCCACCGAAGAAGGGCCCGTCCGTGAGACAGGAGATACCCGTTGCCCCAGCATTCTCGTACTGTAGGGCGATGTCGACGGCATCGAAGTCATCACGGATGGATCCCGCGGACGGACTCCGACGCTTGCACTCCGCGATGACGTGTGTCGCACCGTCCTCGCGCGTCATGACCCCGTACAGGGATCGCGGAGGCGTCGAGTCGGCGGCCCGTTCCTGCACCACCTCGATCGGTCGTTCGCGCTGCGCAGCGGCAACCGTCTCACGTGTACGCTCGGCGATTGCTTCAAGGGTGACGGGCATGAGTCTGCTCACAATGGTGTGTTGCTCGACTGCGACAGCCTACACCGAGACACCGGCGTCGGCACTGGCGACGGTGGAATCCCCGGACACCGACTGGCTGCAGGGTGGATGGTGGATCATGCCCCTGGGGCTGATCGCCGGATTCCTCTTCTGGTCGTCGCGCGGAGCCAGACTCGCGCGCCTTCCCCGGTTCCCGTGGACGTTCAGTCCGGGAATGGGATACACCTTCGTGCTGCTGGCGCTGGTCGCGGGTGCGGTCGCGGCCCAGATCGTGCTCGCCGTGAACGGCTCGGAGCCCCGGGGACCGGATCAGGAGTTGCGTGATCTGACGATTCTTCAACTGGTCTCCCTGTCCGCCATGGGAGCCGTGCTGCTGGCCATGCCGGGCTGGTGGCGTCGTCCTCCGGGACAGGAGGACACCCGTCCGGGACGGTTGTCCTCGGCTCGCTCCGGTCTGCTCACCCTGGTCGTCTTCTTTCCCATCGTCCAGTCGATCCTGCTCGGAGGGATCATGTTGCGGGTGTGGTTCACCGGATCACCGCCGCCCGATTTCGCCCATCAGACCCTGGTGATGCTCGACAGTGCGTCGTCCGACGGCTGGCGATGGGGCATCATGGCCCTCATCGTGTTCGTCGTGCCGGTCGTGGAAGAGACCATCTACCGTGGGCTCCTGCAGGAATCCCTCCGGAGGCACCGGACCCTGACCAACGGATCGGTCTGGATGTCGATCGTGATCACCAGTGTGCTCTTCGCCCTCATGCACGGGGGCGTGGCGACGGTGGAGGGGCTGGTCAGTCTCTTCGTCCTGTCGCTGGGGCTCGGCTGGGTCCACGCCCGGACCGGGCGGCTCATCGCACCGATCATGATGCACGCCGGGTACAACGCGACGAATCTTCTCCTTGCGTCGCTTTCCTGAGTCACCCGGTACACTGCCACGCATGACCACGCAGGCCACCGGACATCGTGTTCTCACCGGCGATACACCGACCGGCAACCTCCATCTCGGCCACTGGGTCGGTTCGGTCAAGCGCCGGGTGCAGATGCAGGGGACGCACGACTGCTTCTTCCTCGTCGCCAACATGCACGCCTACACCACCCGTGCCGACAAGGCCGACGAGATCCGTCGGGACTGCATCGAGGTCGTACGTGATGCCCTGTGCATGGGAATCGACCCCGAGCGATGTTCGATCTTCCTGCAGACCGAGGTTCCCGCGATCGCCGAGTTGACCTATCTCTTCGCGATGCTGCTTCCCTACAACCGGGTCATGCGGAATCCGACGCTCAAGGACGAACTCGAGGTCAAGGGTCTCAAGGACACCTACTCGTTCGGTTTTCCGCTCTACACGGTCGGTCAGACGGCGGACATCCTAACCTTCCGTGCCCACGCGGTTCCCGTCGGCGAGGATCAGGTTCCGCACATCGAACTCACACGCGAGGTCGCCCGCCGTTTCAACAAGATGTACTGCGGAGTGCCGGACAAGGCTCCCGACGAGGAACACGAGTCGCTCGGCGGCGTGTTCCCGATTCCGGTCGCGGACGTCGGAGAGGTGGGTCGGCTGGTCGGCATCGACGGACAGCAGAAGATGAGCAAGTCGCTCGGAAACGCGGTGGAGATCCGTGACACGGCCAAGCAGGTGAAGAAGAAAATCGGAAAGATCTACACCGGTCAGGACAGTCGGCAGCCGGACGAACCCGGCGAGATCGATCCCGCCAAGAATCCGTTGTTCCAGTACGTCGAGACGTTCATCGACGACCCGGATCGGGTTGCCGATCTTCGGGACCGGTACGGTCGGGGCGACAACATCGGTGACGGAGAGGTCAAGATGGCCGTGGTCGATGCGATCAACGAACTGCTCGATCCGATGCGGGAACGACGTGAACGCTACGCATCCGATGACGACATCATCGACATTCTTCGTGATGGAAGTCGCAAGGCCAATGCGATCGCCGAGGAGACGCTGGCGATGGCCAAGGAGGCGGCATCGCTGCGCTTCTTCGACCGACGCATCGAGCTGTCCTGATCAGAACGCGAAGACCGCGTCGAGGATCCTGGCGAGGATTCCCTTGTTCGCCGCATCCCGCACCTGTCCGTAGTGCCTCTTCTCGATCTCGAGATTGAAGATCTGGTTCGACAGGATCGTGTTGGCGGCCGTCACGTCGTCCGGACGGCAGGTGCCGGTGAGCTGGGTGAACATCTCCTCGTCGTCCGTCTTGATGCGTGTCCGGGCCTCGAGCACCAGGTTTCCGTTGGGCAGGATCTCGATCACCTCGGCCGTCAGGCGTGTGGTGAGGTCGTCCTCCCGGGCGTACTCGCCTTCGCCCTCGAACTCCTTCTCGCCGGCCAGATCGACCTGGGTGTAGTTCAGCAGATCGACGTCGTTGAGGCCCGGAAAGGCACGGACGCCTCCGGCGATTCCGAAGTCCTTGTCGGTCTCGAGTCCCTGGAAGGATGCGATCCTCGTCGTCTCGCGCACGACGATCTGCACCAGATCGTGCTCCTTGAACACCCGGGGCTTCTGCGGCATCACCGCGAAGAGGCTGGTGGCCTCGAGCTGGTTGGTGATCGGCAGTCCCTCCTCGTCCAGCAGCACCGAACCCCAGGGTCCGGTCATCGCCTGCGACATGTAGGACATGGTGGGGACCGGCGCGATCGGCATCGGCACCATGGGCATCACCGGTGGGGTGGCCAGGGGGGAAAGTTCGGTCGCGGCGATCGGTGCCACCGGCATCGGGGTCGGCATGCCGCCCATGTACATGGGCTGCTGCATCGTCATCATGCCGGGCATGGTGTTCCAGCCGACCGGTCCCCCGAATCCCATCCCGTTCCAACCGACCATGGAGTTCATCCCGGCGTTCATGTTCGCATGCATCAACGCCAGATTGGAGTTCATGGAGGCTCCGAATGGTCCGGGAGTCATCATCGGCATCGACGCGATGTGATGGGTGCTGGTGGTCACATGCATCGGAGCGTGCTGTACGACGTCGGCGGTCGTCATGCTCGCAAGCAGCATGGGCAGAAGAAGCGTGGGACGGAATGAAATCATGGTCTTGCTCCGGAGGAGGCATCGGCGACGGTTGCCGGTTCGGCACCGTCGAGCTCAAGCACGGCTTCACCACGAGCGGTGATCCGGGCGGTGAAGGTCTCTCGTTCCCGACCCTTGCGCAGGGTGATGGAGTCGCCCGCCACGCCGCTTGATTCGGCGGTGGCCCGAAGCGTCATCACGGCGCCTCCGACGAGGCAGCTGACGCGGACGGCATCGCCGCGCTGCACGAGTACGGGTTGTTTCAGATCACGGGTCCTCAGCAGCGTGCCGGCACGCAGGCGGACCGTCGCGGCACGTCCGTCGATCGATTCCGGTGCGATGCGGTCGTGCCGTTCCAGAGGCGACATCCACTGCTCGACCGATTCGACATGCTCGGACAGCACGGGTCGTCCCCGGGGGACGTCGGTGCGCAGTCGCGACACCGTCGTGCGGACGGTGGGCGCGATCGACACCAGGTCACGTGCCAGGGGGGTGCCGTCGTTCCATCGGCGGACCTCGAACTCGAGCCGGTTGCTCTTCAGTGGACTGTTGAGCAGCTTGATTTCGACTTGTCCGTTCCCGAGGGGAGTGTCCAACAGCTCGTTCTGATCGATCGAGAAGTCGAGTTGCAGCCGGTCTGCATCGACATCGAGGACCGTCGCGATTCGTCTGGCCATCCATCCCCGGAGCGTGGACTGGTCGATCACCGCATCGGCGTGGATCCGCTGCATGGCGCGGCGGGGGGCGATCCGCGGTCCGGGGACGGCGGTATCGAGGGGCTGCATGGCCAGAAGACCGTCCCCGGTGCGGGAGGCGTCGGACCGGATGCGGACCGTACGTCCGCTCAGCGTGATCCGTCCCCAGTGCACACCGTGCTCGTCCAGCATGCTGCGAACCTCGCCGATGTGCAGTTCGAGCGGTTCGGTACCCGCCCCATGCATGGAACCCAGTTCCAGCGTTCCCAGTTGGGCTGCGTAGTCTCCGTCCAGCCGGGCCACGTCCGACAACCTGATGGTGGAGTCGGCGTTGGCCACCTGGACGGTGTCCAGCAGCACGATGGAGTCTCCCAGCGCGGCGGAGGCGGTGAGCAGGCCGGGGACAAGCGTGATGAGTCGATTCGTCATGCGTCGCATTCCCGATCAGAACCGTCGTAGATTCGTGACGTTCTGGAGCATTTCATCCGCGGTCTTCAACGCCTGGCTGTTCATCTCGAAGGCGCGCTGGGTCTCGATCAGTGAGACCAGTTCCGTGACGGGATTCACGTTGGACGCCTCGAGATGGAACTGGATGAGATTGCCCAGTCCGTTTTCGGTGGGGATGCTTGCCGACACCTCGCCCGAGGCGATCGTTTCGACGTAGAGGTTCTCGCCGATGGGCTGCAGTCCGGCACTGTTGGCGAAGTAGGCGAGTTCGATCTGTCCGATCTCCTCGAACTCCGCACCACGGGAGACCTGCACCAGGCCGGTGTCGGTGATCACGATGGACGTCTCGGGCACGTCGTAGGGGACCACGATGCTCGGCACGATCCGTCGGCCGTTGAGGTTGGCCATCACCAGTTCGCGTTCCGCATTGAGCGAGAAGTTCCCGGCCCGGGTGTAGGCGAGTCCGTCGGTCCAGGTGTCCTCGACCTCGACCATGAAGAACCCGTCTCCGTTGATCATGACGTCCAGAGGTTGACTGGTGAACACGGAGGATCCCTGGGCGAAGTCCGTCTGGGTGCCCGAGACGCGCGTGCCGACTCCGACGTAGAGACCGGTCGGAGAGATGTCCCCGATGTCGTTCTCGATGCCCGGCTGCCGCTTCTCCATGTACAGGAGATCCTGGAAGTTCACCCGGCTCGCCTTGAAACCGTCGGTGTTGGTGTTGGCGAGATTGTTGGCGATCACCTCCAGCGAGGTGGAAAGTGCCGACAACCCGGTGGATGACGCGTTCATTGAGGTGAATGCCATGTGGTTCGACTCCGTTTCGTATCGTGCGGTCAGGTCACTTTTCCGAGGGTTCCGGCGGCTTGTCCCATGAGGACGTCCTGGTACTGCATCATCCGGACGTTGGCTTCCAGCGCCCGACTGAGTTCCATGAGGTCCTTCATGGCGATGATCGGATTCACGGTGCTTGATTCGAGGTAGCCCTGTCTGACGATGGTTTCACCGTCCGCTTCCGCCCGTCCGCTTTGAATGGTGGGGCGGAGCAGTCCGTCGCCGATCTTCTCCAGTGCGTCCGGATGTTCCACCGACCGGATCGCCACGCGGGCGATCTCCTGTTCGTTCTGGACGATCGTGCCGTCGTCACGAATCTCGAACGTGCCCGGTTGGAGTTCGATCGCCTGGTTGCGTTCGTCGAGGACGTGCCAGCCGGTGGTCGACATCACCAATTGGTTGTCGGCATCGAGGGTGAATCGACCGTCCCGCGTCAAGACCATGTTCTGTCCGTCGGAACCGCGTTCCGGACCGACCACGAAGAACCCTCGTCCCTCGAGGGCGACATCGCCCGAGGCCCCGGTCTCTTCGAGGCTGCCCTGCACGAACTCGACCATGGTCGGAGTCGTGAGCTGTCCGCCGCCGAGTCGTTCCAGCAGCAGCGAGGGATCGGAGAACGATCCCGCTTCGATTCGGCCCGGAAGTCGTTGCTGGGCCAGTGCCAGATCGGCCTTGAAACCGGTGGTCTGGGCATTGGCGAGATTGTTCGAGATCACCTGGAACTCGTGCAGGTTCGAGAGCACCCCGCCCGCGGACTGGTAGAGGCCGTAATTCATGAAGTCTGCTTTCCGCCGGCCCGTCGCTCGGCCTCGAGGGCCATGTGGATCGCGGTTGCCAGTCGGGCCTTGCGGATCAGCTCCTCGGCCAGAGTTCGACCGTCGGCGTTCGTCTTCGCATCGGAACCACGAAGCCGTCGAATCGGTGCATTCAGTTCATCCCGCATGTGGGCCTCCTTGCCCTTGGTGAGGGGTCTCCTTGCTCCATGGCAACTTCCGTGCCGGCCTTTGGCACCGTGGAGAGCACGCTGAGGCCGTTCTGAACCACTCAAACCCTGTTCATTCGTGCGCCAGGGCCCATGGAAGCGCAATAATTGCCGATTCAAGCGGCTGGACCAGCCCGCATTTGTGGCACCGGACGTTTCCGCTGGTCGATAGATAGATCGCACGCCTGCGATGCCGCTGGTCCACCGAGGCCGCGAGAATGGTCGAATACACGATCCACGACGGATCGGAGGCCGATCCGGACTGCTGCCCGTCCATCAACGGGACTCACCAGCATGGCCGGTCTCGATTCATCCTTGGTCAACTCGGCTGGCCGTGCAGACGTGCTCCGGCAACGTTCGATCCTGCTCCGTGCATCGGCAACTGCAGGCTGACCATCACCTTCGACCGGCTGCGATCATGCCGGTGATCACCACCCTCGAGCGACATGACCTCGACGAATCACTTCGACCAACCGGTTCGCGAGTTCCTGACCTACCTCCAGGTGGAGGCCGGTCTGGCGTCGGCCACCCTGTCCGCCTACGCATCAGATCTTGCGGCAATGGTGCAGGGTCTGCTCGATCGGGGAGTCGCTGTTCCGGGTGACGTCGATCCGCGGCATCTGGCCGAACATATCCAGTTCCTGCACCGCGATCGCGGCCTTCAGCCCAGCAGCATTGCCCGCCATCTGTCGACGATGCGCATGTTCTTTCGATACCTCGAAGGATCGGGAATGGTCGAAGCCAATCCCACTGCGCCGCTGTCGACCCCGACACGATGGAAGCGCCTGCCCGGCGTCCTGACTCCGAAGCAGATGAGGTCGCTCCTCGAGGCCGCCGACGAGACATCCGGTCGACTCTGGCGACGTGACCGTGCCATGCTGGAACTCATGTACGCCGCAGGACTCCGGGCGTCCGAAGTCGCGGGTCTGCAGCTGGACGGATACGACGAACGCATCGCGGTGCTGCGGGTCATGGGGAAGGGAAGCAAGGAGCGGCTCGTTCCCGTCGGCGAACCGGCCCGGAACGCAGTGGCCGCCTACCTCGAGACGCTGCGACCCGACCTGGCGAGATTCGAGGATGGTCGCGATCAGGGGCATCTGCTGCTCTCGAACACCGGACGTCCGCTGGAGCGTGTCGCCGTCTGGCAGATCGTGCGACGTCTGGCGGCCCGGGCGGGCATCGAGCAGGCGCATCCCCACATGCTTCGACACAGTTTCGCAACCCACATGCTTGTCGGTGGGGCGGATCTTCGGGTGGTACAGGAACTCCTGGGTCACGAGGACATCGGTACGACGCAGATCTACACGCACGTGGATCACTCACGCTTGCGTGAGGTGGTCAAGTCGCATCACCCTCGTCCTTGAACCGGTTCTCCCGGTATCATCCGGTGTCCATGCGCGTCACCGCAGTCATCATGACTCTGTTGATCACGGCTTCGTCCCCGGCCCGTCCCGTGGACCCGGAGCACCTGATCGATCCGTTCGTGACCCGCAGTGCGTACGAGTCCTACTGCCGTCAGATCGCGGTCGGCGAGGACGAGAGCGAGATCACCAGACTGCTCTACGAGGACTACGTCCAGCAGCTGGTGGAGCTGCAGGCGGCGTCGGAACAACGTGCCGTGGCCGCGGGCGCAGATCGACTCGCCGAAGCCTACGAGGGGCGGGGGTTCATGAGTTCACAGGAACTTCGCGCGACCCGGATCGCGGTCCAGCGCAGCTACACGAAGAACTGGCCCGACACCGATCGACTGTTCGATGAACTCGTGGAAGGCACCTCCGCCATGGTCAGCGCGCCGGAGCAGGATCGGCTGGATCGTGCCCTCGGTGACCTTCGACGGCGAATCGTGCTGGAATCGATCCGCCGCAACGGGCAGGACCGGACCTACGCCGGAGACGGTCTGGACGTGATCGAGCTGCTGCGCAAGGAGGAGCTCGATGGTCTTCCGTCGCTGCAGGACGTGATCGATCAGTACGCCACCCGTGTCAACGGGCATGTCGCATCGTCCGCCGCCGCCGAGCGGTCGTCTCAGGTGGAGGGACGCATCGCGCGGATCGGTCGGGACCGGGATGCATCCATGGAGATCATGCGCGGGCGGGTCGATCGCTGGCGCGTGCTGCAAGGGCTGAACGAATGGGCGATCGACACGATCGCCTACGTGCTCGATTCCGAGCGGGGGCCGGAGTCGGCGGTGGCGTGGCGGACCCGTACTCGAGCCGAATACTTTCCATGGCTTCACAGGAAGGACCAGGCGGAACGCATCCACGGCTGGGTGGTTCGGAACGCCGAGGAGCCGGTCCGGAACGAGGTGAATGCGATCATGGATTCGTATCTTCCCCGCCGCGACGTGCTTCGGCGGGAGTTCGAGGCGCTTCTGATTCGGGCCCGATCCGAGCACGGGGTCGTTCTCGGTGACAGCGTGCTGGAGTCCGATCCCGAGAGCGCCGAACTCAGGGCATCCCACCTTCGGCTGACCGGTGAACTGAGCCTGCTCGAATCGAGAACGGTGGAACAGCTCGAGTCGCACCTCACACCGGGACAGCGGGCCGCGGCCCGTCGTTCATCCGTCGACTGAGGCACCGTCTCCGTAGTGCGTGTCGAGCACCCGTCGCCAGTCCTCGATCGACGAGACGGTGATGAACTCGCGTCGCACCGATTGCGGATCGGGATGGTGGACTGAGAACTTGATCCCGAACTTCCGCATCATCCGTGCACCTCCGCGTTCACCGTGGAGAGCGATGACGAGATCGAAATGATCAAGCAGGGCGTTCCGTTGCTGCAGAAGCGTGGGGGGGGTGGGCTCCTCGCCGGCCATGAGCTGTCGGGCCTGGCGGAAGATCCACGGATTTCCGATGCAGCCCCGAGCGACCGAGACGGCCTGGACCCCGGTCACCTCCAGCATCAGAAAGATGTCCTCGACGGTCCAGATGTCTCCACTTCCGAAGATGACCCGGTCCGGATACCTGCGGACCAGATCGGTGAGGAACGACCACCGTCCGGGTCCCTTGTACTTCTGCACGACGGTACGGCAGTGCACCGTGGTCCACGCGCAGCCGAGGTCGTACGCACCCTCGAAGATCCGATGGAAGGCGTGTTCCATGTCGGGACCCTCGTCGAATCCCCGGCGGATCTTGACGGTCACCGGAATGTCGCGTGGAACCGCATCGCGTACGGCGGCCAGCACTTCGAGTGCCTCGTCCGGTGCGAGCAGGAAGTGTCCTCCGCGCTTGCGTTTGCGGATCTTCTTCACCGGGCACGCCAGATTCACATCGATCACGTCGTAGCGCATGTCGGCGAGCATTGCCGCCGCCCGCGCCATCTGCTCGGGTTCGGTGCCCATGATCTGGCCCGCGATGGGATGGTCATCGAATCCAGCCAGTCGATTCTCGTGTGGATCACCCAGTCCGCACTCCTCGGCGAGGAGGTCCGGATCCTCCCGGGTCCGTCCCTTGCCGCCATTGAGCAGGGTGATGTCCAGGAGTGCCTCCGTGATGCAGTAGGGGCATCCGTGTCGCCGGGCGATGAGCCGCATGGCACCATCTGAATAGCCCGCCAGACCGGCCTGGAAGAA
>MDTG01148130.1_pt1 | contig 11386 bp, 15 predicted proteins | sample 811421 | NCBI WGS metagenome assembly MDTG01 (sample SAMN05326645, study PRJNA326480) | marine metagenome | isolation source: seawater | place: Pacific Ocean: South East | collected 2011
AAACTTAAAGTTCCACAAACTTTCGTGCTAACCGTTACACCACCCAGGCATTCCTTGTTTTTATATTATTTTGTGTTGATTTAAAATTATATTATAAATTAATAGCTGCTAGCAGCTATGGAAGTAAGCTATATGTGAATTTTTTTTTATAATATTTAACATTGAGAGTGTTTTAACTACAAAATATTTTTATGCAAGCTCAATTTATATTATTAAATCAAGTAACTTAGAGTATTTTATTTAATGAAACCTAAATTATGTCTTTTTTTGTAAATTTACAGCTGAAGGACCTTTTTCTCCTTCTGTAATCTCAAAAGTCAATTCATCACCTTCATTTAAAAATTTTAAACCAGCCTCTCTTACAGCTGAGGCATGGACAAATACATCTTTTTCTTTATCTTCTCGCTCAATGAAACCATATCCTTTTTTTCCATTAAACCATTTAACTTTACCTTTTAGACTCATTTTTACTCTTTCTTTATTATTGTTACTTTAGCTTAATTAAGCTAACTCTAATTATTAGATTTCTTTATTTATTTCAAGCTTAATGATTTATTAATCAATAAATGTGGTGCCTCGGGAAGGATTCGCACCTCCGACACAAGCCTTTTCAGGGCTCTGCTCTACTCCTGAGCTACCGAGGCTAATATAAAAAATATATCATTGCCCTCTGTAAACAATTATACCGCGCGACAAATCATACGGACTAACAGAAACTTTCACAGTGTCACCTTGTAATATTCTGATCCTATTTTTTCTAATTTTACCCGCACTATGACAAATTATTGTATGACCATTTGTTAGCTTAACTCTAAACATAGCGTTTTTTAATAATTCAACAACCTCTCCAGAAAATTCTAATGTATTTTCTTTAACCATTAAAGTTTTTTTGAAATTCTAGATTTAATACTAAGTGCATGAGCATGTAAATTTTCATATTCGGCAAGTGTTATAGCTTGCTTACCAATAACTTCAATACCTTTTTTAGTTAAAGTAAACATGCTTATCTTTTTAACAAAATCATTTAAGTTTAATCCAGTGGAATATCTTGCAGATCCCAGTGTACCTAAAGTGTGATTAGTACCTACATTATAATCACTAGCTGCAACGGGGCTATACTCTCCGAGCCCAATACTTCCTGCGTTATAAATATTATTAAGATATGCTTTATAATTTACAGTCATAATCTCTAAATGTTCAGGACTTATCTTATTTACTATTTCTACCAAATGATTTTTATTTTTTGCTAAAATTAACAGTCCATTTTTTTTTAAACTTTTAATTATAATTTTTTTTCTTGGTAAAAATTTAATTATTTCTAGAATTTTTTTTTTTGTATTTTTTATTACGTTAATATTAGTTGTTAAAAGAATACTTTGTGAATTAATACCGTGCTCACTTTGTGCAATCATTGAAGTTGCTACTTTATTAATATCCGATTTATTATCAGCGATAACTGTTACCTCTGATGGACCAGCGATCATACCTTCTATTCCTACGTCACCAAATACTTCTCTTTTTGCTCGCGCTACAAAATCGTTTCCTGGTCCAACAATTTTATCAACTTTTTTTACATATGCTAGGTAACCAATAGCTTGAGCCCCACCAGCATTGACTATATTATTAATTCCGCACTTTTTAGCAACATACATCACAGCAGGATTTAATTTTCCATGAACTTTTGGATTTAGCAAAGTTATATTTTTGACTCCTGCTATTTTTGCTGGAATGGCTGTCATTAATAGAGTGGATGGTAGATTTGCAGGCACATAAATTCCTACACTATTTATAGGAAAATTTTTATATTCAATTTTGTTATTATATTTATCAATTAATTTTATATTTTTGTTTTTTTGAAGTTTGTGAAAGTTACTAATTCTTTTATATGCTTCATCTATTGACTTAATAATTTTAGGATTTAAATTATTTATACATTTTTTTATTTCAATTCTAGTTGGTATTAATTTGTTATTATTGCCAAACTTTTTCTCGTATTTTTTAACAGCTTTTAATTTGTTAGTTTTTATATCTTTTAAAATTTTTACAACAATTGAAGTATCGATAGATGAGTTATTTCTTCTGCTATCGATAATTTTAGCTATATTATTTAAATTTTTTTTATTAGAAAGGTTAATTATTTTCATCTTTTAATTCTGTAATATCCTCTAGACTGACCTCAATTATTTCTGCAATTAAATTTATAACTGCATTATTTGAAAATAACAGAATTATTTCAAAATTATCATTTTTTTTAAAAATTTCTATTGTCAACAATTCTAGAATATTATCTCTAATTTTTTGATCAATATTTTTTGACTTTGATCTGTAGACATAATCAAACTTTACAATACTATTAATTTTTTTTTTTGAGTTGTCTTTCTCCTTATTTTCTCTTTGCAATGGTATTAAAAAAACTCGGTTTTCTCTTAAAAACTTTATTTCTGATTGTATAACTTTTGATCCAGAACACAGTGCAGAAATAATTTGAAGATCTTTTTGATTTTGAGCAATAATCTTTTTTAAGTATTTTTTTCCCATTTAGCCTACAGATCTAATATTTACTCCTAGAGTTTTCAATTTACTTTTTAAATTATAATAACCTCTTAAACCGTGATAAACTCTGTGGACTTGAGAAGTACCATGCCCAGCTATAGCTCCAAGAATTATTGCAAATGTAGTTCTTAGATCAGATGAGATGCAATCGGCACTATACAATTTCTTTTGTCCAATTATTACAGCTTTATTTTTTTTTATTTTAATATTTGCGCCCATTCGAGAAAGTTCTGGTGCAGCCATGAATCTATTAGAAAATATAGTTTCATTAATCTCACTTTTGCCAGGAACTAATGTTAAAATTGATAAAAGCATTGGCATGTTATCGGTAGCAAAGGCAGGAAAAGGTCCAGTTTTAACTTTTACTGGTTTTAATTTATTTTTTGCCTTCAGCTGGATTTTACTTTCATAAGTATTAATTTCGTAACCAATTTTCCTCAAAATATTAATCTCTGTGTTCAAAAATTTTGGATTAATATTATGAACTGTAATCGTTTTTTTTGTAATCGCACCTAGACTCAAATAACTAAATGCCTCTATTCTGTCACTTATTATTTTATGCTGTCCTATTGTAAATTGTTTTATTCCAATTATTTTTATTGTCCTTTTTCCAATAAATTTAATTTTTGCACCTGCGCTAACTAAAAAGTTAATGAGGTCTATAACCTCGGGCTCAATAGAAATGTTTTTCAAAATATGTTTCCCTTTTGCAAGAACTGCAGCCATTATTAAATTAGATGTCCCAGTTACAGTCACCTTTGGGAAACGATATGAGCTTCCACTTAAACCTTTTTTTGAAGAAATATTTACATAGCCTCTTATAATTTTATTTTTTGCACCAAGGCTTTCAAATCCAGAAAGGTGAAAATTTATATCTCTTACACCCAAGCTACATCCTCCACTTTTAGCTACATATATATTTTGTTTTTGATATCTCCCCAATAATGGCCCCATAGTCAATACACCGGCTCTCATTGTAGAAACTAGTTTATAAGGAACGACCAATTTGTGTTTTTTATTATTAACTATTTTTATAGTTTTTTTTCTTTCTGACATTTCTACTTTTGAACCTAAGGCGATTAGTAAATTTTTCATTGTAATAACATCTTTCACAAAGGGTACATTTTTTAGTAAAACCCTCTTTTTAAATAATATAGATGCCGCCATTAATGTTAGGCATGAGTTTTTTGCTCCACTAATATTTATAATACCTTTAAGACCTCTTGAAGGACCTTTTATTATAAATGTTTTCATTTTACTTTGATTTAGCTAGGGTAATACCTACTTGTCCTTGATACTTGCCTTTTCTTTCCGCATATGACACTTCTGGCTCATCTCCTTTAAAAAATAAAATTTGAGCAGCTCCACTATTTGCATATAATCTTATAGAATTACTTGTATGATTTGAAAATTCTAAAACAAGGTTGCCATGCCAACCAGCCTCTAGAACGGTAGGAGGAGTACCAAGACCACATCTAGCATAAGTAGATTTTGCAGTTACCAAACCAGTAATATTTCTTGGCATCTTAAAATATTCTAAACTACTTGCTAAGGCAAAGGAATTAGGTGGTATCAATATTGAAGGTTCTCCTTTAATTGTAATAAAATTGTCTTCCGTAAAATTTTTTGGATCAGCAATAGCTCCTTTGATATTGGTAAATATTTTAAATTCATCTCCACATCTTAAATCAAATCCAAAACTATTTAATCCGTGACTAATTCCTTTAGATACAGACTTATCAACAAAAGGACTTATCATATCTTCATTAAAAACTAGATCTTTGATTTGTCTGTCATTTAGTATCATTTTTCTTAGTTTTATTTTGAAAAATTTTTCTTTTTCTTAAATTTTTTCTGAGGGCTTTTTTTAAGTCAAGCTCAGAAGACTTTTTTTTTTTGTACATTAATATTTACTTCTTATCTGGGTTGGTTAAATGGTCTAAAGTTATAATTGTATCAATTGGAATGCTATTTTGATTTTCTACTTTTTCTATTTTTCCAGATTTTGCTTGTTTCTTAGCTCTCTTTTCAGCGAGTTTTTTCTCTCTTTTCGCTTGCTTTTCCATAGCTTTAGCTGATCTACCGGTTTTGTATGTATAGTGTATACCCATGATTTCATTCCTAATATTGTTATATACCTTTTAAGATAAAAATTAAGTCAATAATTTGTCAAAATTAAATTTATACACTAATCTTATTATATTTATGCCCCGATAGTTAAATGGTATAACAGATCCATGGTAAGGATCAGTTCCCAGTTCAATTCTGGGTCGGGGCACCATTATTTTTTATAGAATAATCTTCTTAAGATAACCGTGAAAATTACCAAAATGAAAAAGACAATTAAAGGTATATATATTTCAGTATTGGTAATTATATCTAATATTTTTGGGGGTTGTGAGTTTTTTTCTATAACCTTTTCTAAACCACTTCCAATTGAGGTAACCAGGAATATTTGTGGTATTATTCCTATAAATGTTGCGTAAAAAAAATTTTTAATTTTAACATTAAAAATAGCTGGCAAAATGCAACTAATTTGCCAAGGTATACCTCCACAAAATCTATAAATTAATAAATATGTAAATTCAGAATCTTTAAATTTAGTCTCAAGATTTTTATATTTATCTAAAAATTTATTTTTTATATAGTCTTTTAAAAAGTAATTGCCAAACATGTACAAAAGAGTTGCGCCAATAGTCAACCCCGTTACTACCACTATAACTCCAATCCATTTTCCAAGAACAAAACCTCCTAATAAAGCTATGGGCGATCCAAAGCCCAAAAGAGGAAAAACCCAAATAATTGTAACAGTTAAAAAACAGAAAGATAAGAAGAAAATATTTCTATCCCTAAGACTAGAAAAGTATTTTAAATTAATTTTGATGAAATCATATGAAGTCAACTCTTGAAAAGTAAAGTTGCTAAAAAGAAAGAAAAAACATATTAAAATAATAATAAGATATGATAATCCAATAAATAGTTTAATTTTTTTTGATTTTTCCATTTAATTCTATAGTAATAATAAATCTTATATTTGCTATTTATATATTTAATTATTATAAAGATCAGGATTTTAATAAAAATATCCTATGAAAAGAACCTGGCAACCAAAAGTTAAACGCAGAAGTCGTAAACATGGATTTAGATCTAGAATGTCAACTAAAAAAAGACAAAAAGTTCTGAAAAGTAGACGAAAAAAAGGTAGAAAAAAACTTTCTGTTTGATGAACGTTAAAATATGTAGTTTATCTAAAAGCCAAGACTTTAAAAGTTTATTAAATGGAAAAAAAATCACATGTAAATATGTTACTATATTTTTTAAAAAGCTGTCTCAAAAAAGTTCTCAAAAGTTAAATATAAGTTTTATAGCAAAAAAAAAATTAGGTAATGCTATCATAAGAAATAAAATTAAAAGAAGATTAAAAAATATAATGTTAGAAGCAATTAAATTCATGAAAATAAATTATGAATATTCTTATTTATTTATTGCAAAAAAGAATGTATTTCATGATGAATATATACTAATCAAAAAAGAAATTATTGAGGAACTAAAAAAGATAAAATAATAATGAATATATTAAAAGATTTATTTATTGCTTTGATAAAAATATATAGGTTTGTTTTAAGCCCATTTTTTCCTAATTCTTGTAAATTTCATCCAACGTGTAGTTCATATGCTTTAATATGTTTTCAAAAATTTAGTTTTTTTAAAGCTCTTAGAAAATCAGTTATTAGATTGCTAAAATGTAATCCCTGGTTTAACACTGGTGGAATTGATGATCCAATTGAAGGTGAAAAATAATGGATCTAAAAAATATTATAGCTGCAATCGCATTATCAGCTGCAGTGATTGTACTTTATGGATTATTTTTTGCACCGAGTCAGGATGATTTAAAAAATTTAAGTAACCAAGCAAATCAGAAAGATAAAGTTATAAATGAAAGTGATGCCCCAAGCATAGATGAGGAAGTTAAAATAAAAAATATTTCTAGAGATGAGGCAATTAATTCTGAAGATAGAATATTTTTTGAAAATGAATTTATTAAAGGCTCTATATCTTTAGCTGGTGGTTTTATAGATGATTTGGAATTAAAGACTTATAACAAAACTTTAAATAGTGAGGAAAAAATAAAATTACTTAATCCATCATTAACAAATGAAGGATATGCTTTTAATACTGGTTGGGCAACCAAATCGAATACTAACACACCAAAATCAGATACGGTTTGGATAGCTGAAACCTCTAATAAACTCTCTCCAAATAATCCAATTAAAATTTATTTTGAAAATGATGATGGCATTCGTTTTGAAAGAATAATATCAATTGATAATAAATACTTATTTACTATTAATCAGAAATTAATTAATTCTTCTGGTAAAACCATTAAGATTTATCCTTACGCAATTATTAATAGAAATAATCTTCCAAGCGATCTAACAGATTTTTACATACTACACGAAGGTTATACTTTAATAACTGGAGAAAATCTTGAGGAAGTAGATTATGATGATGTGAAAGAAAAGAAATATTCTTCTGAAGGAAGTAGTGGCGTGCTTATTCAAGGGGATAAATATTGGATGACATCAATTATTCCCGAGCAGGGAAGAAATTTTAGATTTGATCTTGATTATAAGGAAAAATATGTTGCTAGTTACATCGATTTGAAGGGATATGAGTCTAGACCTAATTCAGTAATAGAACATAGTGTACAGTCTTTAATCGGAGCTAAGGAGATAAAACAAATAAATCAATATAAGGATGAACTTAGAATTGAAAAGTTGGACTTAATTGTAAATTATGGCGTACTTTATTTTATTATTGTCCCTATGCATAAAATTTTAAGTTATTTTTTTAATTTCACAGGAAATTATGGTTATGCAATAATATTACTTACAATCCTAGTTAGATTAGTTTTTTTTCCATTAAATCAATACTCAATGAAATCGATGGGTAAAATGAAGGGACTTGGCCCGGAGATAGAAAATCTTAAATCAAGATTTAAAGACGATAAGCAGCAACTTCAAAGAGAAATGATGAAACTATACAAAGCTAACGGAGTAAACCCTGCTAGCAGTTGTTTTCCGATACTGGTTCAAATACCAATTTTTTTTTCTTTATACAAACTATTATTGCTAGACCTTGCAATGAGACACTCGCCTTTTGTTTGGATATGGGAGGACTTAAGTGCAAAAGATCCTACAACAATTTTTAATTTGTTTGGATTATTGCCATACACTGTGCCTAGTTTTCTTGAAATAGGTATTCTTCCAGTTTTGATGGGAAGTAGCATGTGGCTACAAATGAAACTTTCGCCTCAACCATCGGGATCTGATGAAATGCAAAAAATGCAAAAAAAAATATTTATGCTCATGCCTCTATTTTTAACTGTTATACTTGCTCCATTTGCAGCAGGTTTGATACTTTATTGGGTTTGCACAAATATATTAACTATAATTCAGCAATATATAATAAATAGAAATATTAAAGTAAGAAGTTAAAAATGATTAAAAGTAAAGAGGGATTAACAAAAATTCTTCCTAAAAAAGGTCCTAATGTTAATGAAGTTTCCAAATATATAGAAAAGTATAAAAAAGAAATAATAGTTATTAAGTATGGTGGAAATGTTTTTATTGATAGAGAGATTTTTAATAATTTTATTGATGACATAAATATATTGCATAAATTGGGTCTCTCTGTCGTTGTAGTACATGGCGGTGGACCAAGAATAAAAAGAGAATTAGAAAAATCTAATATAACTTCAAAATTTGTGAGAGGTCTAAGAGTTACAAGTGAAAAAATTATAAATATAGTAGAGAATGTTCTTATTGATTTCAATCAAGATATAGTAGCGTCCCTAAATAACAAAGGTTCAAAGGCATTCTCGATTAATACTAAAGAAAATAATGTTATAAAAATCTTACCTGAGTCGAAAGAATTGGGTTTTGTTGGTATACCAGATAAAATAGATTTTGAATTGATAAAAGAAAAAATTAATAAAAATTTAATTCCAATAATATCACCCCTTGGTTTAGGACATAATAAGAAGACATATAATATAAATGGCGATATAGCTGCGGGCGCGATAGCTAAATCTCTCAAATCTAGAAGATTGCTTCTTATGACAAATGTAGAGGGTGTATTGGATAAAAATAAATCTTTAATTCAAGAAATCTCATCTTCGAAAATTTTAAAAATGATTAAAGACAAAACTATAACAGAGGGTATGATACCTAAAATAAATACTTGCTTAGATGCAGTTAATAATGGTGTTACGGCTGTAGCAATAATCGATGGTAGAAAAAAACATTCAGTTTTGTTTGAAATTTTTTCTGATAAAGGTTCAGGAACTTTAATAAGAAAATGAAGGAACTAAAGGATAAAAAAAACTTGCTGCTAGATTTAGATGGTACTGTTTATAGAGATCTAAATTCTGTTTTTGGACAAGTTTCTCGCCTCATGACCAAATATATATCTGAAAAACTAAATTTAGATTTAAAAAAAGCGAAAGAGTTGCAAACAAATTACTTTTACAATTATAACACGTCACTCAACGGATTAATGATACATCATGATATTCCACCAAAAGAATTCCTTAAATATGTTCATGATATAGATCTTTCATTTATGAAAAAAGATGAAGTCTTGAGAATGGAATTAGAAAATCTAAAAATGAGAAAACTTATTTTTACCAATGGAAGTGTTGATCATGCTAAGAATGTTTTAAGTCATTTAGGTATCTACGATCTATTTGAAGACATTTTTGATATAACTGATGCTCAATATCATCCAAAACCTGAGCCCAAAGCATTTGATATGATGACAAAAAAATTTGATATTAATCCAAATGAGACCATATATGTAGAAGATATTGCAAAAAATCTTTCTATCGGAAAAGAAAGAGGTTGTACAACCGTTTGGCTAATAAATAATGAGGAGTGGGGTAAAATGGAGTCTGAAAGAGATTACATAGATTATAAAATCGAAAATCTATCTTTATTTTTAAAAGAATTAAGGATATTAAAAAGTAATTAAATTATGTCTGTTGAAAAAATAATAAATGAGGCTTGGAAAATTAAGGATAAGATTAATAATGATTGTGACAAATCCATCAAAGATGCAATAAATCAAGTTATTGAAGATTTAGATAGCGGAAAATCAAGAGTTGCTGAAAAAATCGATGGTGTGTGGAAAACTCATGAACACTTAAAAAAAGCAATTATGCTAAGCTTTAGAGTAAATCCAATGGAAAATCTAAATGGTCCATACAGCAGCTGGTATGACAAAGCTCATCTCTTAAAAGGTAAAACGGCAGGATGGAGTAAAGAACAACATGAAAAAGCTGGTTTTAGAATGGTTCCAAATTCACCTGTTAGAAAAGGGTCTTTTGTTGGAAAAAACGTTGTGTTAATGCCATGCTACGTGAATATTGGTGCATACATAGATGAAGGCACGATGATAGATACTTTTGCTAGAGCAGGAAGTTGTTGTCAGATTGGGAAGAATTGCCATATATCTGCAGGTTCAGGAGTTGGAGGAGTTTTGGAACCTGCTCAAGCTCTACCAACAATTATTGAAGATAACGTTTTTTTAGGAGCTATGTCTGAAGTAGTCGAAGGTGTTATTGTCGGGGAAGGATCAGTTTTAAGTATGGGTATGTTAATTACTCAATCAACTAAGATAGTTAATAGATTAACAGGGGAGATAACATACGGAAAAATACCTCCATATTCTGTTGTTGTTCCTGGCTCTCTACCAGATAAGAATAATCAATCTGCGCCGTCACTAAGTTGTGCAGTAATAATTAAACAAGTTGATGAAAAAACAAGATCTAAAACTTCAATAAACGATCTTTTGAGAGAATAGAATGTCAAATATTAGTGATTTACAATTATCAAAAGATCTAATTAAATTCCAATCTGTATCTCCTGATGATGCAGGGATAATGAATTACTTAGAAAAAAAACTTAAGTTAATCGGATTTAAAACGAAAATTTTAGTGTTTAAAGATAAAAATACGAGACCTGTTAAAAATATTTATGCGAGATTAGGTACCAAAAGGCCAAATTTTTGTTATGCAGGACACGTAGATGTTGTTCCTCCAGGAGATATTAAAAATTGGTCATCTAATCCTTTTATTCCAACAATTAGAAATGGTAAGTTAATAGGAAGGGGTGCTAGTGACATGAAAACTTCAGTTGCATCCTTCATCGCAGCTACAAGTGATTTTGTTAATAAAAACAGAAAATTTAAAGGTTCAATTAGTGTTTTGATCACTGGAGATGAAGAAGGTGAGGCTATTAATGGTACAAAAAAAGTTGTTGAATATTTAAAAAAAAAGAAGGAAAAAATTGATTTTTGTTTAGTTGGGGAGCCTACAAATCCCTCGCGCATGGGTGAGATGATTAAAATTGGTAGGAGGGGTTCAATAACTGGTCACTTGAGCGTATTTGGAAAAATGGGTCATGTCGCTTATAATCAGAAAGCTATTAATCCCTCAACTTGTATTGTTGATATTTTGAAAAGTTTAAAACAATTAAAACTTGATAATGGCTCAAAACATTTTCAACCTTCTAATTTAGAAATCACTAAAATTAATATTAAAAATACTGCTGATAATGTAATTCCTGGAGATGCGTGTGCCACGTTTAATGTTAGGTTTAACGACAAACACAATTCTATTTCAATGAAAAAAAAATTAAACGAATGTATAAAAAGAGTATGCAAAAGACACAAGTGTAAATTTGGAATAGAATATAATGTTTCAGGTGAGTCATTTATAACTAAACCCAATAAAGTTACACATATGATAAAAAATATTATAAAAAAGATTACG
>MDTG01237854.1_pt1 | contig 11386 bp, 7 predicted proteins | sample 811421 | NCBI WGS metagenome assembly MDTG01 (sample SAMN05326645, study PRJNA326480) | marine metagenome | isolation source: seawater | place: Pacific Ocean: South East | collected 2011
GCAGGAATTCATGCACCAACAATGGCAGGAATATGGGGCGCTCAAGAGGGCGCGTATTCAATTGTATTATCTGGTGGATATGAAGACGATATAGACGAACTAGATTATATCTTATACACAGGACAAGGCGGACAAGACGTTCCCGGTGGTAAGCAAGTAGCCGATCAAGAATTTACTAAAGGTAATAAAGGTCTTCAATTAAGTTGTCAGTATCAACTTCCTGTTAGAGTTTCTCGTGGATATCAAATACAAAATGGTCCTGTTTCTGGTTACCGTTATGACGGTCTTTATTATGTTACTAAATACGAAAGAATAAGAGGAAAAAGAGGTTTTTATATTTGTAGATTTCACCTGCAAAGTGAAACGTCTTTAAAAGAACTTGAGAATAAACTTTCAGGCAATTTAAAAAATAATTACGTAAGTCCTAGTAGATCATCGTCAACAGTTAATAGATTAAATAGAAAAGTAGCGCTAAGCGAAAAGGTTAAAAAGATGTATGATTTCAAATGTCAAGTTTGCAACATTAGACTTGCATCACCATCTGGACCTATTGCAATTGGGGCCCATATAAAACCTCTTGGAATGCCTCACAATGGTCCTGATGTAATTGAAAACATGTTATGTTTATGTCCTAATCATCACGATCAATTTGATTATCATTCGTTTTATATTGAGCCAGAAACATTAACCATTGTTGGTTTAGAAAATTTTGAAAACCTTAGACTTACAGTTGATAAGAAACATAAAATTGAAAAGGATTTCTTAAATTATCGTAAAGAAGAATACTTAATTAATAATAATAGCACAGAGATCTAAAATTGAAAATTTTAGAAAATATACCTTTAATGGATGACAACAAACTTTCTAAATTACTCTCTAATGCTCTTGATATGAAGAGAAAACAAAAGATGGAGGAGAATGCAGAAAGAGTTATTGAAGCAGTTCAAGAAGAGTGGCAAAAAAGATTAAAGTTGTATCAAAAAGGAGGATATAAAGCAGACACTCCTGATCAAGGCGTTTTAAAAACAGTTGGATATAAAGTTGGAAACGAAGGTGTTAGTAAGGAGATAAGAGAAAACCTTCTTGATTATATTTTAACTAGTCAACTTCCACCAATAGGTTCTCCTGCTTACATAGCAGAATGGGGTAAAGACGGTTCAGCACAAAGATACAGAAAATTACACAGAGTAATAAGGGTTTTAGCATCATCAGCAAAAACATTAGGAAATATGAGCAAAGCAGAAAAAGAATGGGAAGAAGATTTAATCTATATTGAAAAGAAATGGAGCCATTTAAAAAATAATTAGAGTAATTGTCACATTTTCGAAATCTCAACGTTTAACTAAATAGTTAATAAATTTTTAAGGAGTAATAATGATAAACTTAGATCAAAAATGTGTTTGTCCTCATTGCAATGAGCCATTTCTATTAAAAGACAGCTTGAGTCAAACTATAGTAAAAGACATAGATAAAACAGTAAAAGCTCAAATAAAAATGGCTATTGATGCAAATGAAACCAAATGGGAAACAGAAAAAAGAATTTTAGAAATTAAACACGCAGAAAAGGTTACAAGGTTAACTAATGATATGCGTCAGGCAACGAAAAGAATTGATCAAGGATCTGTTCAATCACAAGGTGAAGCTGGGGAAGTTTTAATAGAAGAAACTCTAAAAAATAAATATCCAAATGATGAAATTCTTGAAATTCCAAAAGGGAAAAAGGGTGCAGACGTTCTTCATAAAATAAAAGCAAATTCTGGTAAAGTTGCAGGTACAGTTTTGTATGAATCTAAAATTACAAAGGTTTTTAAAAAAGATTGGATCAAAAAACTCAAAACAGACATGAGTGATAACAGTTCTGATGTTGGAGTAATTGTTACTTCAGTTTATCCAAGTGGAATGAAAAAAGCTTCTTTGGTTGATGGAATTTGGATATGTAGTTTTTATGAATTTGAAGTACTATCATTGGCTTTAAGAGAAAAAATGATTAGCCTCTTTAAAAATAATTTAGTGAGGTCTGTAGACGGGCAAGTGCCTCAAAAATTATTTGAATATCTTGTAAGTAATGAGTTTAAATTAGCAATGGAATCTATGCTTAAACCAATTCACGAGATGGAAAAACAAATTACTAGTGAAGAAATGGCATTTAAGAAACAATGGAAGTTGAGAAGAGAAATGATTAAAAGTATTTTAACTGGCACAAGTGATTTTACTACAAGTGTTCAGTATATTGTTGGTAGTGGGTTTCCTCAGATAGAAGGGTTGCCTGATATTAGTAAAATTGGAGAATAAATTTAAAAAAGGATTTAAAATTAAAAATGAATTTTTACAGAATTATACTAGGACAACAACACTCTTTTGCTAATGAGTGTTTCGAAAATAACTTTGTCGGTGTTGATTATAGTATGAATATAAATTTAGAAAATGATCTTCCGGAGAATTGGAGAGAGTTTAACAAAAGGTTCATCCCAACGTATTTAGAAAAAAATCCTGAAAAAACTAATGTCGCCGCAGGACTTGCATGTGGAGCTATTCATACAATGTCTAAAGCAATTAACATTGGAGATTACGTGCTTTGTCCAAATGGTGAAGGCACTTATAGGGTAGGTGAAATAACTGGTAATTATTTTTATAGAGAAGGTCCAGTTCGTCATTTTTTAAGACATTGTCGTCCAGTTAATTGGTTAAAAAAATCAATAAAAAGAGAACATATGTCTGAGGTTTTAAAGAGATCTTCTGGTTCTACTTTAACTGTAACTAATCTTACGCCTCATTCAGATGAGATAAACGTGCTTCTTGAAGGAGAAAAGGTATCTCCCATAACATCAACTAATCCTATGATTGAAGATCCAAGTGAATTTGCGCTGGAGAAACATCTTGAAGATTTTCTTGTAACAAATTGGGATCAAACAGAGCTTTCTAAAAAATATGATATTTTTGAAGAAGGGGAGTTTTCTGGTCAGCAGTATGTAACAGATACTGGTCCAATCGATATTTTAGCTATTAGTAAAGATAAAAAAGAATTATTGGTTATAGAATTAAAAAAGGGTAGAGCAAGTGATAATGTGGTTGGACAAGTCCAAAGGTATATGGGTTATATAAAAGAAGAAATTGCTACTTCAGAGCAGAAAGTGAAAGGTGTGATTATTGCTTTTGATGATGATCAAAAAATAAAAAGAGCACTGAGTGTTACCAATAACATTTCCTTTTATAAATACAGAATAAATTTTAGTTTAATTAAAAGTGACTAGTTACTAAATATCTACACTGTTGATATGAATTGCATTTAAATTTTCTACTCAATTACAAATAATTTGGTAAATGACATATAACCATCAGTAATGTTTAATTAATTATTCCAATTAACTTAAGTCTGAAGAAATTATACTTCCTACTTCTAAAATTTTATCTCTAAAAATCAAACTTACACCATTTTGATTTGCATTTTGTTTGCAGGAAGTTGTTGGACTTTGTGAGTTAGATACTAAATATAATTTAGGTTCAGAAAGATCATAGTTTTCCTTTGCGTTTAAAACTTCTACACATGCATCTTCTGAAACAGATCTATTTTTATCCGATCTATGTTTACATTGTATAATAGCACTCTTGTTGTTGTTAGGGTTAACGACTATTAAATCAGCTCCGTAGTCATAGCTTCTTTGAGTGTATTTAGTTTTTAAAGTTGAGTTTTTATCTAATTCGTTTTTTACATATTTTTCAAAATTAAGTGGTTCTAAATTATCAATATCTTCTAATGATATTGATGTTTGAGGTGTGCCTAAAAGATCGTCAGAAAAGTCTTTTGGGTTTACAGAGGTTGGTATAAAAACACCTTTTGATATATCTCTTTTTCTAGTTAATAAATTATCCAAAACTATATCAAAAGACCTTTCCATAAGAACTTGATTTTTTGAAAGAGGTGTAATGACCCTAACTGGTTTTGTTTGGCCTATTCTGTAGACTCTGTCAGTACACTGATCTTCAACGGCTGGATTCCACCATCTTTCAAGATGTATGACATTATTTGCAGCAGTAAGAGTAAGGCCAACTCCACCAGCTTTAGGAGATAAAATCATAACATCAAAACCTGGTTTATTAGCTTGGAAATCATCGACCATATTTTGCCTTGCTAATCCAGATATAGCTCCATTTATTATCATAGGTGTATGGTCTAAATTATATTTTTCTCTTATTATTCCGGCTATAACAGGTTGCATAGAACGTCTTTCAAGGAATATAAGAACTTTTTCATTTCTTTCCTTTATTTTGTCTAATTCTTTGAATGTAACTTTCATTCTTGCTGAAGAGTTTATAAAACTATTAATATTTAGTTCATCTGCTTGTTCTGGAGAAGGATGAAGGGAAATAGTTCTAAATTGATGTATAGCTTGAATTTTTGAGAGCTCTCCTGCTTTTAAATTACTATGAGCATTCAAATACGCACTACTCTGAAGGGATTCCATATTTAGAGTAGTTTCAGATCCAGCCACTATTGTTTTAATAGGAAGGGTATCTTTAACCACTTCATCCTTCATGCGCCTAAGAATAAAACTTGGCAGGCCATTGGAACTTTTTAAAAGTAAATCAGAGAGACTTTTAAGTTTTTCAATATCGTCTTCAGGATATTTTTCTAAAAAGCTCTTTAAATCATAATTTAATCTTGATGGTGATAGTATATCTAAGATTGTCCAGAGGTCTGCTAGTGAATTTTCAACTGGGGTTCCTGTCAAACCAATTGAGAACTCCGAGTTTATTACTTTTGTTGCGTGTGTTAATAAACTTCTAGGATTTTTTGCTTTTTGTATCTCGTCAAAAATAATACATGAAAAATTTATTTCTGCGAATGAGGTTTGATAATCTCTAAGTGTTTCATATGTTGTTAAAAACCAATCAAAAACAAAAAGTTTTTCAACCTCCAATGTTGCAAAACCCTCTTTAACATCATTTGACTTTACCGTTTTATATTCTTTTAGATGATTTCCAAATAATTTGCATAAAAGGCCTAATCCGTCGTCATTCAAGTGTTTATTGTGTTCATCTTCCCAGTTTTTTAATAAACTTACTGGTGCAACAATTAAAATGGGTTTGGTTTCTTTAATTATATTTTCTCTTTTTAATAAAGCTAAAAAAGACAAAGCTTGAAGAGTTTTCCCCAAACCCATATCATCTGCCATAAGAACTCCTGGCAGGCCCCTGTTATAAGAATTTACTAACCAATTTAATCCTTCAACCTGATGATTTTTGAGTTTTATTTTTGGATTTAAAAAGTCAGTTTCTTGGTTATGAATTTGAACTTCTTTTGGTTTCAAACTTAATTTAAAATTAACCTCTTCAAAGTTTTCTTGTGTTAATAATACAGTTGGGCCTTCAGGTTTGTCTTCTAAAATGTCATCATCTCCTGATGCTGGTTCTGGTGGTTCAGGTCTGTAAGGATTAAACTCTTCTAATATTTTTAAAAAATCTGGGTCTGTAAGAATTGAAGTGCCATTTATAGTTGTTTCGCCTACTGAGTTTTCAATATTTTCTTTTATATCGTTAATAACTTTCTCAAGATCTTCTTTTGGGAAAGATACTATTTTATTTTGAACTTCAAAATGAAAGCTGTCTGATGACCATTCATTTGCTTCTTTCGCTAACCAAGGTAGTTCTGGTGGCTTCCAAATTCCTAATTCTTTAACTCGAGCAGAAAATTGTCTAGTTTCAATAAAAAGACTATCAATCTCTAATCGTTTACCTTCTAAGGCAATATCACTTTGTTCAGTATCATCTTCTAGTGCGTCTTTAATAAATGTCTGTGGATTTCTTATGAAATCTTGTTTTTCTTTAATACTATTTGATTTTACAATTTTGTGTACAACTGACAGAGCATCTCTGAGAGAAGGATCTATAAAAACATAATTACTTCTTCCCAAAACATAAGAACGTTTAACCTCATTTTGAGAAATAAATCTTCCTACAAAAGTATTAGAATCATTTTCATTCAAAATCTGTTCGTCTTCCTCAATTTCTTCTTCCCCAGAAATAGCTCTGTCTTTAATGTTTTTATTAAACAAAACAGGATTAATGACAGGTGAGTTAATGTTACCTTTAATTTTCACTGAAAAAGCTGAGGCATGTTGTAAAGTAATATTTGAAATACTATCCCCAATAGACACATCTAGATTATTATCTATTGGTAGAAGAGTTTTTATTACACTTAGTAAATTAGTATTTTTATCTATTACGTTTGAAACTGAATCAGACATGTGCTTATCAATTTCTTCAAAAAGTTCATAGAAAGTTTTCGGCAAGCGGTAATCTGAAGACCCAATCTTAACTACTGATCCTTGCCTTCTATATCTTTTAGTATTATTTGTTAAATCAAAAATAGAAATCCAAATTTTAAAATTGGGACTTCCAATATTGTCTTGAGTATTAATTTTAACTTTAAAAGGTAAAGTTTGAGGAAGGTTCAAACCCCTTGCTTGTTGATCCTCAAGAGATGAAATGAAACTATGAGAAAGTAAATAACCTCTATTATTATCCAATTCATTTACTTGGTTGTCTTCTTCTTGAATTGAATTTTCTATTAATGACAACGCCTCTATTTGACTTATTAAGCTTAAGTTTCTCCATTTCTCTAAACTTAGTTTTTCTCTACCATTAAAAAGATAAAGTTCAATACCGTTTTCTTTTATATCGTGTTCAAAGTTCATAATAAATTTACATTACACCCTTACGCCGGTCTGATTACGCAAAAAAGTTCTTATTACTGGAACCCAATTTCCTCCTTGAACTTTGTCATAGTCAGAATTAAGCCTCAATCTTTTGCCAGAATATTCTCTTCTATAAAATTCAGGTTTATCGTCATTTTGTTCAAACCAAGCTCTGAATTTGCCACTATGACTCCATACAGTTAGGACAGCTCCGTTTGAGAGTTTCATCAAAAGAACAGATTGATCACTAGATGCTCCTGTAAGCGTACCCCAATCAAGTGTCCTAGCCTCTTCATTTTCTTTTTTAACTCTTCTTGCAGTCATTGAAGCATTATTTCCTAAAATAGCATGTGCTTCAGTAATCATGTCATTTTCAAAACATTTTTCCCAAAGTTCTCTTCTAGGAGCAAATTGGTGGTCAATGGCATGTTCTTCAATTATATCAAAAAATAATTTTATTGACTGAGATGTTAACCACTTTTTTACGATAGATATACAAGCTTCTCTTGTCTCAAAGCCTCCATATTTTTGTGGAATTTGTGGCCAATTTTGAGGTCTTATTCTTGGATCTCCATATGTTCCAATGAATAAGTTTTGTAATTCCATTTTTTTATTATTAGATAGAGTAATTTCATTCAATGGTTCTAAAAAACAGTACATAGCCACTGAACCAAATGCTTCGTTTAACTTATTTGTTACTGATATTATGTTTAAGAAGAAAGAATAATTATTAAAGTTTTCTTTTTTAAACTCTTTATTAATCATGTTTGCGCATTCAAAATATACTTCACGTACAAATCCACCAGATAAAAACGGCCCTCTTAAGTTTAACTTACTTAAAACCTGATTATGATTTTGAAGTTTTAAAATTTCTTTTGATATTAACTTAGTACTTTTATTTATATCAAAACAATTAATATAATCTGTACTTTTCTTCCAAACTTTAGATAAGTTTTTAGAATTCTTGAGTATTAAAGAGGAGATTTTTTTAAATATTTCTCTTTCTTCATTATACTGCATTATGTAATGAATAATTAGAGAAGACCAAACCCTTGGGTTATTAATTTTAGTTATGTATGCAATATATTTTGTTATAAAATCTGCATTTGTATCAGACTTAAAAAGATAAACCGAAACAGCCTTTAAATCTTTAATACTTATATCAGTTTCAGCATTGATATCATTTAAGATTGAAAAAACTCTTTCATAAATTTCTTCAAGATTAGGAGGTTCTTTTAAATCAACAAATCCGTATTTATCAATCATACGTTGTGCTGTTTTTTCAAGACCAGATTTAGCATTAAAACTAGGAATTTTTAATTTTATTTGTTCTGGGTTTTCAACAATATTTTGAATAGTCAAATTCATTACACAATCTTTTTTTAAATTCTTTCAGAGCAGCACTTGTTTGCGGAACATACATAAGGACTCTTATATCAATTCTCCTATTAGCTCGTTTGTTTTCTTCGCTATTATTAGGTTTAATTGGTCTGGTTTCTCCAAATGCTGAAACTGCAAAAATTTGTTTGCCTTCCGGTGAAAAAAATCCTTTTAATCTCCCTTCTGTCTTCATCATTAAATCGTATGTTTGGGTAGATCTTCGAGCTGCTAATAAAAAATTACCACCTCTATATGGCTCAGGGTCTGTATGTCCTTCTATAAATATACTGTCGACAAACGCTCCTTCTTTATTCCATAAAAAACAATTATCTTTTTTTGGTATTAATTTAGACCCTTCTTTTCTTAAAACAGAACATTTTAGTACCCTATGAAATGCTTTTGCAATTTTGATTGTAACATCATACGGATTTGTATCTTCTACTATGATAAATTTCCCAGAATCAAATAAAACTCCTTCAGGTAGCCTCAAAATTCCTTGTTTTTGGTCAACTTCAACATTAGAAACACCTTGTCCCCTTAATTCGTTTCTAATTTTATTGAGTATTAAAGTTTTTTGACGTTTAGTGGTAGCTACATAATCATCAGTACTCTTAATTTTTGCATCAATTTGTTGAGCAAAGTAAACAACTATAATAACAAAAATGAATAACAAACCAATCATGATATCAGTCATAGAAACAAAGAATGACTCTTCTTGATGATCATCAGTTTTTCTTCTGGTATATGCCATTCAAATACCTAGCCTATTGGTTGTTAGATTTTGTTGCGTCTGCCAATTCCTGAACAGCCTCGTCAAGTGCAACTATTGAGGAAGAAAAACTATTATCTATGTTATTTACAAAAGTACCCATGGTAGTTAAGGAGTCTTCTAAATTTTTTTGTATTCTGTCAAAAACAACTCCTAATTTTCCGTCTAGAGTATCGTATCTAGAAACGTGCCTTTCCCATAATTTTCCTGTCTCTTCTAATTCTGTTTGCATTCTGGAAACTGCACCGGAAATTGTCTCAGATGTTTTTTTAAGTTCCTCTGCCGTGTTTGCTAATGGAGCTAAGATTGGTTGTATTTTATTGCTAGCTGTTGTTAAGTTGTTTACACTTTGATTTACCCCAGCTGTTGCATTTTCGAGACTTGTTGCAGTTGCAGACAAACCGGAATTGAGTGAATTAACACTTGTTTCTGCGTCATTTAATTTTTTAGACAACAATTCAACTGATGAAATTAAATCCTTACTGCTATCTTTAAGTGCATCTGAGAGTGTTTCCCCAGCTTTCTTAAAAGCCTCTGCAGCTTTATCACCTGCGTCAGTAACTGAACCACTTGCACTTTCAATTGCCTCATTAGTGCCTTCTTCAAGGTTTTTTATCACGCCTTGCATAGCATCTTTAATGCCTGTAACTGCTTCTTCCATTTTTTGAGCACTTTTGTTGGTAGCTGTAGTAAGAGCCGTAATTGCAGTTGTAAGTTCAGAAGTTAAATCTTTTGCTCCATCTTGCATCGATTTTTTCATATCACTTGCAGCTGAAGTTAGACTATTAGCTAATTCTTCTAATTTAGTTCCCATTGTATCAGAAGTTTTATTTGCTGTATTTGTTAAACTAGTTGCGACTTTAGCCATTTCAGTTTTAATAGATTCAAACGTTGCTGAAATATCTGTTCCAAACTGATTACTGCTTTCTTGTAAAGAACCTGACAAATTACTTAAGACTTGTCCTAGTGTATCAAGTCTATCACCAAGACTATTTAAGCTATCACCGGCAGCACCTTGTATTTGTCTTGCTACATCTGCGCCAATTTGTCTCATTGCAGCTTCATTAGCGTGTCCCATATTAGATGTCATCTCGTCTAACTTTTCTGTAACAGGTTTCATGGCTGATTGAATGGTCTCTCCTAAACGCATAGCTAAATCAGTGTTGAATGTTTCAAGCTGTGTTTTCTGCTCTTTCATCAATTGAAGCTGTTTTATAGCCAAACCTTCTTGAGAAACAAATTTAACTAGTGCTTCAATTTTTTCGCAAATTACTTGAAATAATTGGTCTCTTTTGGTGCTAATTATCCTCAACGTGATAGTAAGTACTATAGACATCGCTAGTGCAAAAAAAGATGTGTAAAATTTAGCTGATGTTGCGACTAACAAAGTTTGTACAGCACCTTGCATATCACCACCACCTTGTATGGTAGTTGTTGTGTCGGTTAAAACTGCGATTAGCCCTAAAAAGGTAACAGCTAATCCAATTCCAACAAAAACATTTGGCATAATTTTTATTAAAGGAGTGTCAAAACCAGCTTGTTCGGTTGAGAAGTATTCTTGTGGACGGACCGTATTTTGAATTACCTCGTCTTGTTCATGAGGGTTGTTTTCATCTGGAATGATCATGGTTTCTGTAAATTCGCCCCAGCAAGTACGTATTCCTTTCAAATTAGATAAATCCTCTGTAACAATTTCATAGTCAAGATCGAAATCTGCTGCTGAATTATATTTATCAAATATTGCTAATGTTTTATTTAAAATAGGTTTTTGTTCAAACTGCCATTTGTATATCAGATAAGCCAACATACCTAGACCAATAATTAGTATTACCAAAGCCAGTAAAGGAGCAACTCCAGCTTGTTTTATGCTATTCAAAAGAGGAGTAATTAATATTTCGAATTCTTTACCAATAGATCCTAAAAAACCATAATTTTCGTCCATATAATAATACTCGCTTTACAAAATCCTATAAAAATAATTATTCTTATTTAACATGATAATTTTTTTAAAGTCGAGTCGCTAGTGGGGTTAGAATGGCAGAAGAAGAAAATGGTACTCCTGGAAGAAGGAGAAGGAGAAGAAGATCAGAAAACGTAGAAGAAAACATTCCTACTGTAACGAATAGTGAGAAAAGTTCTGATAAAAAAGACACCACTAAAATAAGACCAGAAAAAACACTTAGAAAAATTAGACAAGAGCTTCAAATCAAATTTGTTGGATGTTTCTTTGTAGGAGCTGTATTAATCCCTGTTTACCCTGAAACATTCTATGGGTTGCTTCCTTTGGTAGCGATGATTTTGTATTTTATACTAGGTTATCCCTCAATTAAAATACCAGCCGCTAAGTCAGTTTTTGCAGATAGCTTTTACTACTTAGGTTTTCTATTTACTTTTGCTGCGTTGTTAATTGCGATTACTGTAAAAGGATCTGATATTACTTCTATAACGTCTCAGTTAGGCACAGCTCTTTCAACAACAATTTTTGGAATGCTTATTAGAATTTTAATCAGCCATTTTGATCCAATTGAAACAGAGGTAAATA